>Ga0208612_1000013_pt1 | contig 177490 bp, 176 predicted proteins | sample AntDryMetagUQ889_FD_188089 | JGI IMG/M metagenome (GOLD analysis project Ga0208612, IMG submission 188089) | Polar desert microbial communities from Antarctic Dry Valleys - UQ889 (SPAdes) | ecosystem: Environmental > Terrestrial > Soil > Desert | place: Antarctic Dry Valleys | collected... | reverse complement strand
GGCAGCCGCCGTCGCAGCCACGGGCCGGGCCTGCGGGCGGCCCGGCGCTCCGGCCCCGACGGGCTGCGCGACGACCCGGCGTGCCGGTGCGGTGCCTGCGGCAGCGGGGGCCGGGGTCACCGTCCGCGCCTGGGCCTGCTCCACGACGCGCTCCTCGAGCTCCTGCGCGCGCTCCGGGGCGCGGCCCGCCCACTCGCGCAGGCGCCTGACCTCGCGCGCTTGCGCGAAGTAGAGGAGCGCCAGGATCGCGAGACCGGGGATCGCGGCGAAGCCCGCATAGGCGCCGATCCGCTCGAGCTCGTCCTGGATCGACAGGGCGAAGACGGGATCCATCTGAACGTGGAGTCTAAGAGGACACCCGCACAGCCGGCGGCGTGCGGGAACCCGACAGCTCTGCGACCTTAGCGGCCAGCCCGGCCGCGTCGCCCTCCAGGACCAGGACGTTCACCTGGTCGAATATGTCCTCGACCCATTCGGGGTCGAGCGGCTCGCGCTCGGCGCGCAGGATCTTCTCGGCGGGCGTGGACTGGGGCCGCTCGTAGGGGTTGAAGAGCTCCTCGTGCAGCTTCTCCCCCGGCCTCCGGCCGACGACCTCGATGCCGATGTCGCGTTCGGGCTCGAGGCCCGACAACCGGATCATGTCGCGCGCGAGGTCCATGATCGAGACGGGCTCGCCCATCTCCAGGACGAAGACCTCGCTTCCGGTGCCCAGCGAGCCCGAGCGGATGATCAGCTGGACGGCCTCGGGGATCGTCATGAAGTAGCGCGTCATCTGCGGGTCGGTGACGGTCACCGGCCCGCCGGCCGCGATCTGGCGGCGGAAGATCGGTACGACGGAGCCCGACGAGCCGAGCACGTTCCCGAAGCGCACCGTCGCGTAGCGCGTCTCGGGATGGCGCGCCCCCGCGGCCTCCACCGCCCATTCCGACAGCGCCTTGGAGGCGCCCATCACCGTCGCCGGCGAGACGGCCTTGTCCGTCGAGACGAGGACGAACGTCCCGGTTCCCGACTCGCCTGCGATGCGGGCGGCGATGCGGGTGGCCAGCGCGTTGTTGCGCACGGCCTCGACCGGGTTGTCCTCCATCAGGCCCACGTGCTTGTAGGCCGCCGCGTGGAAGACGACGGCCGGACGGTGCTCGGCGAACACCTCCCGCATGCGCTCCTCCTCCTTGCAGTCGGCCAGCACCGCCACCGCGCCGCGGACGTGGCGGTCCTCCTCGAGCTCGCGGACGATCTCGAAGAGGTTGTCCTCGGCGTGGTCGAGGAGCACAAGGCGCCGCGGGCCGACGCGGGCGATCTGGCGGCAGAGCTCCGCGCCGATCGAGCCTCCCGCGCCGGTGACCATCACCACCTGACCGGTCAGGTAGGCGCCGACGCGCTCGAGCTCGATCCGCACCGGCTCGCGGCCGAGCACGTCCTCGACCCGCAGCTCGCGCACCTGGCCCATCACGTTGCCGGTGCCCCGGAGCAGCTCGAACACCGTGGGGAGGGTGCGCACCGGAATCCCCCGCTCGCGGCAGGCGATCACCACGCGCCCGCGCACGGCGCCCGGCGCGGACGGGATCGCGATGATCACCTCCGCGGGCTCGACCTCGTCGAGGATCCGCGGCAGCTCGGTGGTGGGTCCCAGCACCCGCAGCCCGTTGTCGAGCCGCAGCCCGCGCTTGCGCGGGTCGTCGTCGGCGAAGCCCACGGGGCGGTAGCCCAGCGCCGGGTTGCGGACGATCTCGCGCAGCACCAGCCGGCCGCCGTCGCCGGCGCCCACGATCAGCACGTCGCGGGCGCCTCGCTGCGCGTGGAAGCCGCGGACGGGGCGCTCGAGGACGCCGGAGACCAGCAGCCGCACGCCGCAGGTGAAGAGCAGTGTGAGCAGGAAGAACAGCGCGATCACGCCGGCGGGCGCGGAGACCGCGACCGTGGTCGCCCCGGACGGGATCTGCGTCGGGTGCGCCAGCGAGACGTAGGCGACGAGGCCGGCGGTGACCATCATCACCGCCTGGAGCACCGCCTGGTAGTCGCGACGCCCGAGGTATCGCCACCACTTCTGGTACATCCCACAGAGCGCGAAGACCACGATCGAGCCGGCCAGGAGCGGCCCGATCGTCGCCTCGAGCAGGTCCTGGTAGCGCGGCGGGATGCCGCGATCGAAGCGCAGCTTGAACGCGAGGTACCAGGCGAGCGCGACCAGCAGGCCGTCCACCAGCAGCTGGGGCAGCGAGTGGCGGTGGACCGGTAGGGCCGCGGAGCGAATTCGTCGGCGCATCCCGAGGATTCTAGGCGGATCGCCCCCCGCCGGCGGGACGCGGCCTGCAGCCCTGGTCGCCGTCTCAGCCCAGCGGCGCGGTCAGCAGCCGGGTGAGCGCGCGGGGATCGCGACGGACGCGCTCGACGGAGCCCGGTGCCCGCTTGGCGACGATCACCTCGTCGGCGCGCACGAGCTTGCGCAGGCGCCCCTCGGCGATCAGCCGCTCGTCCACCGCGCCCAGCCGCCCCTCGAACGACGTGAAGACGGGCGTCCCGAGCGCGACTGCCTCCCGGTTCATCGTCCCGCCCGCCGACACGACGAGATCGGCGTGGGCGATCAGCGACTGCGCGTCGATCGCGCCGGCGGGGACCACGAAGCCGCCGGCCGCGGCGATCTCGGCGCGCTGCTCGGCCGTGCGCGGCAACACGACCGCCTGGGTCCCGCGCAGCCGCTCGAGCACGGCGGCGAAGATCGGGTTCTCGAAGCGGTGGTAGAGCGAGACCTCGGGCGGTGTGCGCACCACGGTGATCGGCTCCGCGGGATCGAGGCGGAGCTCGCCGAGGACGGCCGGGTCGGGCTCGAAGTCGGCGAGGTAGTACTCCTCCTTGAGGCCCGGGTAGCGATGCAGCTTGCCGGTGGCGCCGTAGCGCGCGAGCCGCGCCGTGGGGATCGCATCGGGCACCACGACCGCGCGCGCCAGACGGCAGTTGACGTTGTGCTGGACCGTGGCCCACTCGTAGTCGAACGTCGTCGAGGCGGGAATCCGCAACAGCGCGGCGGCCACCATCACGTCGTTTGACCCGTGACCGAGCGCGAGGTCGAAGCGCCGCCCGCGCGCCCACCGCACGAGGGCCGCGGAGCGGGAGACGAGGCCGACCGCCTTGGCCGCCAGCCGGCCGCCGCGGTGGCGGCCTACCGGCGTGTGCTCCACGCCCAGGCGACGGCACAGCTCGAGTGTCTGGGCGAAGTCGCGCGCCGTCACCTCCACCTCCGCGCCCTGCTCGCGCAGCGCCGCGATCACCGGGCGCATGACGAGGACGTGCGGGGAATTGGTGAGGTCGATCCAGACGCGCATCGCGCCGCGCCCTCAGGCGCGCGCCTCGCGAATCGCCGAGACGACCTCGATCGCCTCGACCCGCGAGAGCACCGGGCTCATCGGAATCGCCAGGTGCGTCGCGGCGAGCTCGTCGGTTACGGGCAGGTCGCCCCCGGCGAACTCGGCCATCGCGGGCTGCCGGTGGATAGGCGTGCGGTAGTAGCCCTTCTGCCCGATCCCCACGCGCTCCAGCGCCGGGCCGAGCCGGTCGGCCAGCGGGTGGCGGACGACGTAGAGGTGCCATGCCGGGTCGGCCCCCTCAACGGGCCGTGGCAGGCCGACGTAGTCGCCCAGGCCCGCCTCGGCGTAGTGGCGCGCCGCTGCTCGACGGCCGTCGCACCAGCCGTCGAGCTCGGGCAGCAGCACGCGCAGCAGCGCCGCCTGAAGCTCGTCCAGGCGCGAGTTGTAGCCCACCAGCTCGTAGTCGACCTTGTCGCGCGAGCCGTGGAAGCGCAGCATCCTCGCGGTCTGCGCGACGTCCACGTCGTCGGTGGCGATCGCCCCGCCGTCACCGAACGCCCCGAGGTTCTTGGAGGGGAAGAACGAGAACGTGGCCGCCGTCCCGAGCGACCCCGCGCGCCGGCCGTCGAGGGTGGAGCCCGCCGACTGCGCGGAGTCCTCGACGACCGGCACGCCCAGCGCCTCGATCTCGCCCACCGGCGCAACGTTGCCGAACAGGTCCACGGCGATCACCGCCCGCGTGCGCGGGGTCAGCGCCGCGCGCACGGTCTCCGCGGTGACGCAGAACGTCTCGGGATCGACGTCGCAGAAAACCGGCCGCGCGCCGGTCGCCGGGATCGCCTCCGCGCTGGCGTAGAAGGTGAACGAGGGGACGACCACCTCGTCGCCGGGCCCGACGCCGATCGCACGCAGGGCGATCGTCAGCGCGTCGGTGCCGTTGGCGACGCCGACGACGTGCCCCACGCCGAGGTACGCGGCCAGCTCGGACTCGAACGCGTCCACCTCCGGGCCGAGGATGTAGCGCCCGGACTCGAGCACGGCGGCGGCTCGCTCGCGCAGTCGCGGCCGCAGCGGTGCCAGCGGCCTCTCGGTGTCGAACAGCGGGACTGCCACCGCCACACCCTACGAGAGACCCCAGCGCGCCCCGCTAACCTCCCCCGGTCCGTGGACCCCGTTCTCGCCTCGCTCACCGACCCGATCGTCGAGTTCGCCACCGATGTCGTGGCGGACCTGGGGCTGCCCGGGATCTTCGTCCTGATGCTGCTCGAGAGCGCGTGCATCCCGATCCCGTCCGAGGCCACGATGCTCTTCGCCGGCTTCAACGTCTCCGAGGGCGAGTACTCGCTGTTCGCGATCACCCTTGTCGGCTCCGTCGCCAACCTGGTCGGCTCGTGGCTGGCCTACGCGGTCGGCTACTACGGCCGCGTGGAGGTGCTCGAGAAGCACGGGCGCAAGCTGCACATCTCGCCCAGGCACCTCGCGTGGGCCGACCGCTGGTTCGAGCGCTACGGCGACGCCACCGTGTTCTTCACGCGGATGCTTCCGATCATTCGCACGTTCATCTCGCTTCCGGCCGGCGTGGCCAGGATGCCCTTCTGGCGGTTCACGCTGCTGACCTTCGTCGGATGCGTGCCGTGGGTCCTGATGCTCGGCTTCATCGGGCAGCAGGTGGGCAGCAACTGGGTCGACTGGAAGGACTCGCTGCACTACTTCGACTACGCGGTCGCGGCCACCCTGGTCGCCGGCGCCGCCTACCTGCTGATCCGCCGCCGCCGCGGCGGCGGCGGCGAGAGCGGCGAGCCGGCCGCCGATGTCCCGCGCTGAGCTGCCGATCGCTCACGCCGTCGCGCTGGGCGCGCTGCACGGTCCGGCCGAGCTGCTGCCGATCTCATCGTCCGGGCACGTCACGGTGGTCCCGTGGCTGCTGGACTGGCCCTACGGGGGGCTGGACGCCGAGCTGCGCAAGGCCTTCGAGGTGGCGCTGCACGCCGGCACGGCTGCCGGGCTGGTCCTGGCGCTGCGGGGCGAGGTCGAGGAGGCCGCGCGAGGGCTCGACCGGCGCCGCGTCGAGCTGGTGGTCCTTTCGTTCCTGCCCCCGGCGGTGGTGGCGCTCGCGCTGGAGCGGCCGATCGAGCGCCGGTTGGGGACGCCCGCGACGATCGCCGCTGGGCTCCTCGCCGGGTCCGCGGCGATGGCGCTGGCCGATCGCGCCCCGCAGCGGCGGCGCCGTGACGAGGCACGATCCCTCGACGCGCTGTGGCTCGGGATCGCGCAGGCGTGCGCACTGGTCCCGGGCGTATCGCGCAACGGCGCGACGCTCGTCGCCGCGCGGTTGCGGGGCTTCGGGCGCGAGGACGCCAACGCGCTCTCGCGTCACGTCGCGCTGCCGATCATCACAGCGGCAGCCGCGCTCAAGGGCTGGCGCCTGAGCCGCCGCGGGCTGCCGCCCGGGGCGAGCGCCGCCTTCGCCGCGGGGACGGCGGCGTCGTTTGTCTCGACGCTCGCGTCGACCTGGCTGATCCGGCAGGTCGAGCGTGACCGCTCGCTGCTTCCGTATGCGGCCTACCGCGCCGCGGTGGCCGCTCTGGTGATCCGGCGTTTGCGGGAGAATCGGGGCGGATGAGCGACGCCTACGCCCAGGCCGGGGTCGACACGACGGAGGCCGCGCGGGCGGTTTCCGCGCTCGTCGAGGTCCTGCGCACGATCGATCCGGGCCGGCCATCGCGCTCGGCGCTCTCCCCAGGCCACTACGCGAGCGTGCTGGAGATCGGCCCGAACCTCGGTCTCGCCCTCTCGACCGACGGAGTCGGGTCCAAGGTGATCGTCGCCGAGCAGGCTCGGCGGTTCGACACGGTCGGGATCGACTGCGTCGCGATGAACGTCAACGACCTCGTGTGCGTGGGCGCCGAGCCGATCGCGATGCTCGACTACCTCGCGGTCGAGCGCGCGGAGCCCGAGATGCTCGAGGCGATCGCGCGCGGGCTCAAGGCGGGCGCGGAGCAGGCCGGCGTGGAGATCCCGGGCGGCGAGCTGGCACAGCTGCCCGAGTTGATCCGCGGACACCCCTCCCCCTACGGCTTCGACCTCGTGGGCGCGTGCTTCGGCACAGTCGCGCTCGACGCCATCGTCACCGGCGAGACGTGCCGTCCGGGCGACGCGATCCTCGGCGTGCCGTCCTCGGGCGTGCACTCCAACGGGCTCACCCTGGCGCGGCGGGCGCTGCTCGACGACGGCGGACTCGCGCTCGAGGACCGGCCGCCCGAGCTGGGGGGCTCCTCGGTGGCCGATGCCCTGCTCGAGCCCACCGTCATCTACGTGCGCGCCGTGGTCGACCTCCTGCGCACGGACGTGGGGGTCCGCGGCCTGGCGCACGTCACGGGTGAGGGCGTGCTCAACCTGCTGCGGCTCGAGGCGCCGGTCGGCTTCGAGCTAGACAGTCCGCTGCCCGTATCGCCGGTCTTCGCACTGATCGAGGCCCGTGGCGGCGTCGCTTCGGCGGAGATGTGGCGCGTCTTCAACATGGGCTGCGGGTTGTGCGTGATCGTTGCCGAGGAGGACGCCGCCAAGACGATCGAGCACCTGGCCGCTCGCCATCCCGGCACGGCGCGCATCGGCACGGTCACCGCCGACGCGGGACGGGTCTCGCTGCCCTCGCTCGGCCTCTCCGGAGGCGCCGATGGCCTCGCGCCGGCCTAGCGCGCGCCGCTCAGGCCAGCGACCACATCTCGCCGGTCAGCCGCGCGTCGGCGCGCACGCGCCACTCGCCGGCGAGGCGCCAGAGCTCCGCCGCGGCGCGAGGGCCGGGCAGGTCGCAGACGGCGGCCACCTCGGCGGTGGCCAGCGTCCCGAACCGCCGCAGGGCCGCCTCGACGTCCGGCGGGGGATCGCCGGCGCGGTTGCCTCCCGCCGCCTCGACCGCCTCCCTCAGCGCCTCGTAGGACGCGGGACCGTAGACGCCGTGCACGGCGCTGTCCTCGCCCCGGAACTCCAGCGAGGGCAGGCGGACGCGTCCGGTTCCCGAGGCGTGGTGGGCGGCATCGACCGCTCCGGCGCGATCGAGGTCGGCGGCGAAGAGCTCTGCCATCCAGTTGGACTGCAGGTCGATCTCGAAGCGCTGGAGGTCGAGCCCGACGAGCCCTCGCGCCTCGGCGAGCAGCGCGTCCGCGCGGTCGAGGCGCCGCCGGCCGTAGGCGATGCCCTCGCGCAGCCGGCGCAGATAGCGGCCCGCCACCTCGCGGCCCTGCTCGCCGGCCGCCTTCACGGCCAGGCAGGCCGGGTAGGAGGACGCCGGCGGGGACTCGATCCACAGCCGCGGGTCGACCGGCATTCCCCCGGCCTCGGCCGCGTCGAGCCACTCGGCGACTTGCGCCAGCGGCGCGCCGAACTCGCGCGCCAGGCCGCCCATCACGTAGGTGAACTCGACCTGCGCGCCGAACTCCATCTCCAGCCGGCGCAGCGCCGGCTCGATCGACCACGACCACGGACACGCCGGATCGGTGTAGTAAGAGACATGAACGGTCGCCACGGGCGCAAAATAGAGGGGAGCCGATGCCGACGCTCGTCGGAACCCTCCTGAGCAACCGCTACCGCCTCGACGAGAAGGTGGGGGCCGGAGGCATGTCGACGGTCTATCGCGCCTTCGACACCACGCTCGAGCGCCACGTGGCGATCAAGCTCCTGCACCGGGAGATCGCCGGCGACTCCCATCAGCTCGAGCGCTTCCGCCGCGAGGCCCGCGCCGTGGCCCAGCTCTCGCACCAGCACATCGTCACGGTGATCGACGCCGGCGAGGACGACGCGCGGCCCTACATCGTGTTCGAGTTCGTCGCGGGCGAGACGCTCAAAGAGCGCATCCGGCGGCTCGGGCGCCTGCCCGTGGCCGAGGCGGTGGCCTACGCGATCGAGATCGCGCGTGCGCTCGGGGCGGCCCACCAGCGCGGGATCGTCCATCGCGACGTCAAGCCCCAGAACGTCCTGATCGACGTCGAGGGCTCGGCCAAGGTCACGGACTTCGGGATCGCGCGGTCGCTGGACGAGGAGGGCCTGACCGCCGACGGGCGCGTGCTGGGGACCACCGACTACGTCTCTCCCGAGCAGGCCCTCGGCCACGCCGTGACCGGCCAGTCCGACCTCTACTCCCTGGGCGTGGTCATCTACGAGATGCTCACCGGCGAGGTTCCGTTCAAGGGCGAGAACCAGGTGGCCGTGGCGATGAAGCACGTCCGCGACGACCTGCCCGACCTTCAGTCGCGCCGGCCCGAGATCTCGGCGGCGCTGGCCTCCATCGTCGAGCACGCGACCGCCAAGGACCTGACCCGTCGCTACGCCTCCGACGCCGACCTGATCGCCGACCTCGAGGACGTGCTCGCGATCGAGACCGCGCGCGCCGGCGGCGCGACGGGCGAGGCCACGACGGTGCTGCGGACGCTGCCCAGCCGCGCGCGCCGGAGGCTGCCGCTGCGAATGCGCCACCCCGGGTGGCTGATCGCCGCGCTCGTGCTCACGCTGGCCGCGACGGGGGCCGCGGTCTTTGCGCTCACGCGCCAGGCCGAGCGCGGCACGGGGACCAGCGGCGCGAGCAAGCCGCGCGGGCTTTCGGCGGTGTCGCTCGGGCAGACGGCCGCCAAGGACTACGACCCGTTCGGAACGGGCTCCTCGGGCGAGCACCCCGAGCAGACGGGGGCGGCCCTGGACCGCACGCCGAGCACCTTCTGGAGCACCGAGCGCTACCGCGGCGGCCTGGTCTCCAAGCCGGGTGTAGGCCTCTATGTCGACGCCAGGCCGGGAGTCGCCGCGCGCGCGCTGGAGGTCCGCACGCCGGACCCGGGATGGACCGCCGAGGTCTACGCCGCCGACAGGGAGCCGCCGGAGGAGCTGAGCGGCTGGCAGAAGGTGGCCACCGCCCGCACGGTGGACGGCGAGCGTCAGCGCTACGACCTCGACACGGCGGGCCAGCGCTTCCGCTACTACCTGGTCTGGATCACCAAGCTCGACGGCTCGGGGCAGGCACGGATCTCCGAGGTCTACCTGTTCCGGTAGCCGCGCGGAGCGCGAACGCGCGTCAGTGGCGGTAGGCGCGCTCGGCCGCGAAGCGCTCGAGCGCGTACCCGACCAGCCGGTCCAGCAGCTCCTCGTAGGGCACCCCGGACGCGGCGAAGAGCTTGCCGAAGACGCTGGTCTCGGTGAACCCGGGCATCGTGTTGAGCTCGTTGACCAGCACCTGGTCGTCCTCGACGAAGAAGTCGACCCGGGCCAGCCCGCTGCAACCGGACGCGCGGAAGGTCTCGACGGCGAGTGCGCGCACCCGTTCGCGCACCGCGGCGGGGATCCGCGCCGGGACCACCAGCTCCATCCCCCCCGGCGTGTACTTGGCCTCGTAGTCGTACCAATCGGCGTCGACCACGATCTCGCCCGGCTCGGAGGCGACCGGGTCGTCCGTTCCGATCACGGAGCACTCCACCTCGAGGCCCGGTGAGGCGGCCTCGACGATCGCCCGCGCGTCGTGCGCGAGAGCGGTCTCGAGCGCCGGCGCGAGCTCGGCGGCTGCGTTGACCTTGACGATGCCCACGGAGGACCCGAGCGCCGCCGGCTTGACGAAGACGGGAAAGCCGAGCGCGTCCACGTCGGCCGCCACAGCGTCGGCCTCGTGGCGCCAGCGCGCGTCCGCCACGGCGGCGTAGGCGACCTGCGGCAGTCCCGCGCGCGCCATCAGCTCCTTGAAGACGACCTTGTCCATGCAGACCGCCGAAGCGAGGACGCCGGCACCCACGTAGGGGATTCCGAGGCACTCCAGCATGCCTTGCACCGTTCCGTCCTCGCCGTAGGGGCCGTGCAGGGCCGGGAACGCCGCGTCGGCCTCGAGCAGCCCCCGTCCGGGCGAGCAGGCCACCTCCGCGCCGTCGTGGCGCCACACGCCGGCGCGGTCGATCTCCACCTCCAGCACCTCGTGGCCCGCTCGGCGCAGGCCGTCGGTCACCGCGCGGGCGGACGCGAGCGAGATCTCGTGCTCGGAGGAGCGCCCTCCGGCGAGCACGACGACCCTCACTGGCCCGAAGCCGGCGGCGTCCCCCCACCGGGGGGCTCGTCGGCCGGGGTGAAGGTGCCGACGACGACGCTCACGCGCGACCCGGCGGGCACGCGCGAGCCCTCCGACGGGCTCTGCGACTGGACGATCCCGTCCTGGGCCTCGTCGGTGACCGGGCGTTCGACGATGACGACGCTCAGCCCCGCTCCCGACAGCGTGCTAGACGCCTCCGCCCGCTGGCGGCCCGTGACGTCGGGCACTGTCACCAGCCGGCGCTCGCGCGCGATCACCACCGACACGCTCGCGCCCTTGTCCACGGACGTGCCGGCCGCCGGGGACTGGCGGATCACCGTCCCGGCCTCCTCATCGGCCTCCTCCTCGGAGATGTCGGCCCGCAGGCCGGCGTCGACGAGTTCGCTGCGCGCCGATCCCTCGCTCTGCCCGGTGACGTCGGGCACGCTGACCTGCTCGGCGCCGCTGGAGACGAAGAGGGTGACCAGCGCGCCCTTCTCGGCGCGCACTCCACTCGAGGGTGAGGTGCGCGCCGCACGGCCCTCGGGAATCGTCTCGGACGGCTCGCGCTTGACTGTCACCTTGAAGCCAGCCTCACGCAGCGCGCGCTCGGCATCCCGCTGGCTGAGGCGCACGACGTCGGGCACCAGCGCATCGCCCGGGCCGTCGGAGACGGTGAGCGTCACGGTCGAGCCCTCGTCGACCTCGGTCCTCGGTTGCGGGTCCTGGCGCAGAACTGTGTCCTTCCCGACCGGGCTGGTCACCCGTTCCACATCGACCTCGAACCCCTGGTTGCGCAGCACGGCGGCCGCGGCGGAGAGCTGGGTCCCGACCACGTTGGGCAGGGGCTTGCTCTCGGGGCGCGTGAGCGCGAAGGTGAGCGCGGCGGCCGCGAGCAGCAACAGGACGGCGATCGCCACCGCCCAGCGCAGGCGCCGGCGCCGGCGCTCCTCCTCGGACTCGGGGGGCGGCGGCTCGGCGGGATAGGCCAGCGCCGCGAGCTCCTCGTCGGTGGGCTCGGCCGCCAGCGGGGCGATCGCGGTCGGATCGGTTTCGTCGGGATAGGCGGCCGCGGGCAGCGCTCCGAACACCGCGGTGGACTGCCCCGGCTCCACCGCGGCGAGGTGCTCGCGCGTGCGCTGGAGCGCCACGATGAACTCCTCCGCGTCCGCGAAGCGGTCGGCGGGCTCCTTCTCGAGCGCCCGCAGCACGATCGCGTCGAGCTCGGGGGGAACGGCGGGGTTGTGGACGCTCGGGGGCACGGGAGCCTCGGAGACCTGCTTCAGCGCGATCGTCACAGCGCTGTCGCCGTCGAAGGGCACGCGGCCGGCGAGTAGCTCGTAGAGCAGGATCCCGATCGCGTAGATGTCCGACGCCGCGCTGACCGCGTGGCCCTGGGCCTGCTCGGGCGAGAGGTACTGCGCAGTGCCCATGATCGAGCCCGTCTCGGTCATGTCCGACGCCCCCGCGCGGGCGATCCCGAAGTCCGTGACCCTGACGCGCCACTCGTCGTCGACGATCACGTTGTGGGGCTTGAGGTCGCGGTGGATGATCCCGCGCTGGTGGGCGAAGCGGGCCGCGCGCAGGATCTGCTCGGTGACGTGGATCGCGAGCCCGGCGGGCAGAGGGCCGTGCTCGTTGAGCACCTCCTTGAGGGAGCGCCCCTCCAGGTACTCCATCGCGATGTAGTAGGTGCCCTCCCACTCGCCGCGGTCGTACACGCCGACCACGTTGGGATGCTGGAGGCCCGCCGCCGAGGACGCCTCGCGGCGGAACCGCTCGACGAAGTCGCCGTCCTCGGCGAACCGCCGGTGCAGCAGCTTGAGCGCGACCTTTCGCCCGAGCTGAAGGTCGTTGGCGCAGTAGACCTCGGCCATCCCGCCGGAGCCGATCCGGGTCATGATCGAGTAGCGGCCGTCGACGATCGTCTCGGGTGGGAGGTCGCGGACGGCCATCTAGAGCAGCGCCTCGATGACCTGCTTGGCGATCGGAGCGGCAACCGTCCCGCCCTGTCCGTCCGTGCGCTCGACGGTCGCCGCGATCGCGACGGTCGGGCGGTCAACCGGAGCGAAGGCGATGAACCACGCTTGGTTGGAGCCTCCCACCTCGGCGGTGCCCGTCTTGCCGGCCACGTCGACCCCCGACAGCGCCGCTGCCGTCCCGGTCCCCTCCTTGACCACGTTGCCCATCATCCGCCCCAGCGTCTCGGCGGTCGAGCGCTTCATCACCGTGCGTTCGCTCGTGTCGACGTCCTCCACGATGCGACCGTCGCGATCGACGATCCGGTCGGTCAGGTGCGGCTCGACCAGCTTGCCGCCGTTGGCCACGGCGCCGGCGACCATCGCCATCTCCAGCGGCGTGACCTGGAGCTTGTCCTGGCCGATCCCCATCCGCCCGACGTCGATCTGGTCGGAGTTCGGCGACAGCAGGCGCCCGTTCGCGTACTCGCCGCTCGCGGCGCGCTCGTCCGCGGGGTAATCGAGCGGCGGCTTGGCGTAGAAGCCGAACCTCGTCATGTACCTGCCCATCGTGCGCTTGCCGAGCTTCTCGGCCACCTCGGCCCACACGGTATTGACCGAGTTGGTCAGCGCGGTGGTGAGGTCGATCGTGCCGAACGAGGCGCCGCCGCTGTTCGCCAGCGGGACCCCCGAGATGACCTTGCCGGTATCGCCGTTGACCTGCGAGTCGGGCGTGAAGGAGCCGGAGTCGATCGCCGCGGCGGCGGTCACCACCTTGAAGGTCGAGCCCGGGGGGTAGCGCCCCTGGGTGGCGCGGTTGAGCAGCGGCGAGCCCTCGGCACGGTTGAGCGCGCGCGACTCGCGCGGGTAGTCGTTGGGATCGAACTGCGGGATCGAGACCATCACCCGCACCGCGCCGGTGCGCGGATCGAGCGCGACGATCGAGCCGCGCTGGCCGTCGAGCGCGTCCACGGCCGCCCGCTGGGCCTCCGAGTCCAGCGTGGTGATCACGTCGTCACCCTCCCGTGCGCGACCGCGCAGCTCGTCGATCAGCGAGGTGATCTCCTCGTTCTCGCCGGTCAGCGGATCGTTGCGCGAGCGCTCGAGCCCCGATCGGCCGAGGTCGGTGAACGAGTAGCCCACGGCGTGGGAGAAGAGGTCTCCCTCCGGGTACGTGCGCCGGTAGGTCTCGCCGCGCGCCGGAACGCTGCGCGCCAGCACCTTGCCGTCGCGCGCCTTGATCAGCCCGCGCTTGATGCGCGCCTCCTCGAGCAGCTCGCGGCGGTTGAAGCGGTTGTCGTCGAGGCCCTTGGCGCCGAAGACCGTCCACCACGACGTGGCGAACACCAGCGTCCCGAAGAGCACCAAGACCAGCACGTAGAGGCGGGTGATCGGCGCGCTCACTGCGGCCGCCTCGCGCGATCGGAGACCAGGAGCAGCAGCGCCAGCAGGACGAAGTTGGCCACGATCGAGGAGCCCCCGTAGGAGATGAAGGGCAGCGTGACGCCGGTGAGGGGGATCACCTTGGTCACCCCGCCGACGATCACGAACACCTGCAGCGCCACCACGGCGGTCAGACCGGTGGCGAGCAGGGTCGAGAACGAGTCGCGCGCCAGCAGCGCCGTCTTGAACCCGCGTTCGGCGATCAGCAGGTAGATCAGGATTACGGCGCAGGCCCCGACGAGGCCGAGCTCGTTGGTGATCACGGCATAGATCAGGTCGGTGTGCGGCGCGGGGAGGATCGTGCCTCCGCCCGGAAGCGAGAGCAGCGCCTGCCCGAAGCCCTGTCCGAGCATGCCGCCGTCGGCCTGGGCGAAGAGGGACTGGGCGATCTGGTAGCCCTCGCGGTCGACGAGGCCCGGCTTGAACGGGTCCTGCCAGATCTCGACGCGATCCTGCACATGGGGGACGTTTGAGCCCACGAGCCACGCCCCCAGCACGAACATGACCATCCCGACGAGCACGAACGACAGCCGGTTCGTGGCGACGTAGAGCAGCGACAAAAAGGCGCCGAAGAACATCAGCGAGGAGCCGAGGTCCTTGATCACGATCAGCATCAGCATCGCCGCGCCCCAGACCACCAGCAGCGGCCCGAAGTGCTTCAGCGGCGGGATCGTGAGGCCGAGGAAGCGCCGCGCGCCGATCACCAGCACCTGCCGCGTGTCGCGCAGGTAGGAGGCGAGGAAGATGACGATCGCGATCTTTGCGAACTCCGCCGGCTGGAAGGAGATCGGGCCGAGCCGGACGCCCAGGTAGGCGCCGTTGACCTGCTCCCCGATCCCGGGCAGGCGCGGCGCCATCAGGAGGCCGATGCCCGCCGTCGCGATCAGGTAGCGGTAGCGCTCGAGTACGCGGTAGTCGCGCAGGAGCACAATCGTGGCGGCGAACAGGATCAGGCCGACCACGAACCACTGCGCCTGCTCGCGCGCGAGCTCCTCCTCGATCCGGTAGATCATCACCAGGCCGAAGGAGGCCAGCAGCGCGAACAGCGGGAACAGGTAGGGGTCGGCGTGGGGCAGCGTCATGCGCAGGAAGATGTGCGCGGCGACGCACAGCCCGAGGAAGATCGCGCCGTAGATCAGCGAGACGTCCGAGAGCAGGTCCTGGCGCTGCACGAAGACCGCGGTGAAGCCCGCGGTCACCAGCAGCGACGCGGGGATCAGCCCGACCAGCTCGCGGTTGCGGGCGCTCAACGGCCCACCTGGCCGAGCTCGAGCTGACGCACCAGGTCGGCGGCGTCGTCGCGCGAGCGCAGGCGGTGATCGAGCAGTCCCTCACGCCGGCCCGCGGGCAGCTGCGCAGCCGGCAGGCCCGAGACGAAGAAGCGCTCGTAGAGCCGTGTCCCGCCGGGACCCTCGTAGGGCAGGCCGCGGAAGACCGTGACGAAGCCGCGGTCGTCGGTGCCCACGAAGTAGACCGCCCGCGAGGCGATCCAGGCGCCTGCGACAACAGCCGCCAGCACGGCGCCCGTGACCATGACGGGGACCAGCCCGCGCAGGCGCCGGCGCTCCCGCGCGCGCCCGGGAGCCTCGCGCTCGCGGCGAGGCAGCGGCGCCGTGCGCCGCGGCGCCGCGGTCTCTTCCGGAGGCGCGGCTCGCTGCGCGGCGACCGCCGCCTCGACCTGCTCGCGCGAGGGCGCCGGGATCCCCACCTCCGTCGGCTGCTCCAGGGCTCCGGCGGTGTCCACGTCCTCGAGCGTGAAGAGGACCACCGTGATGTTGTCGCGCCCACCGCGCTCGTTGGCCTCCTCGATCAGGCGCCGGCCGGCCTCCTTCAGGCTGGATGCACCGCGCAGCTGGTCGGCGATCTGCTCCTCGGGGACCATCGAGGTGAGCCCGTCGCTGCAGAGCAGGAAGACGTCGCCGGCCTGGGCCGGGTAGGACCACGTGTCGACGTCCACCGTCGCCTCGGGGCCCAGCGCGCGCGTGATCACCGAGCGCTGCGGATGGTCCTCGGCCTCGGCCTCGGTGAGCTTGCCCCGGCGGACCAGCTCCCCGACCAGCGAGTGGTCGCGCGTGATCTGCTCGAGCTCGCCGTCGCGCATCCGGTAGGCGCGCGAGTCGCCGACGTGCGCGATCGCGACCGAGTGGTCGCCGACGCACGCGGCGGTCAGCGTCGTCCCCATGCCCGCACGATCTGTGTCCGACGCCGCGCGCTCGTGGATCCGGGCGTTGGCCTCGCGCACGCGCTCGGCGAGGCGCTCCTCGTCGGAGCCCCCGTCGGGGAGACCCTCGTCGAGCAGCTCCACGACCATCCGCGAGGCGACCTCGCCGGCGCGCGCCCCGCCCATCCCGTCGGCGACGGCGAACACCGGCGCGCGCTCGAAGTAGGAGTCCTCGTTGCTCCGGCGCTGACGGCCGGTGTCGGACTTGGCGAAGGAGTCGGCGACGCGCAGCATTCAGATCGATCTCGGGGAGTCGGGCAAGCGTCTACTCGACGTAGGAGAACTCGTTGTCGCCGATCCGGACGCGGTCCCCGGCATGCAGCGGCTGGGGGCCCGTCAGCGGCTCGCCGTTGAGGTAGGTCCCGTTGGTCGAGCCCATGTCCTCGATCACCAGCACGTCGCCCTGGCGATCGATGCGCGCGTGGCTCGAGGAGGCGAAGGGATCCTCGAGGCGGATGTCGGCCGCGTCCCCGCGACCGATGACGGCGCCATGGAGCACGCCGTACTCGTCGCCGTCGCGCAGGCCCATCGCGTGCTCCACCCGCAGCCGTGGATCGGCCTCGTCCAGGCGGTCGGCGCCGAGACCCGCCGAAGCGCTGTGCATCCCGGTGGCGTCGGGAGGTATGTCGACCGGCGCTCCCGAGGGACGCCGCAGGTCCTTGAGAGCGCTGCGCGCGACCCACATCAGGAACAGGTAGAGCACGATCAGGAAGCCGAACTTGAGCGCCACCGAGACGGGTTCGAGCGCCATCGCTACTCCAGCTCGAAGCGCAGCTCGGAGGTGCCCATCTCAATCCGGTCCCCTGCGCCGAGCGGCGTGGCTCCGTTGACGCGGCGCCCGTTGAGCAGCACGCCGTTGGTCGAGCCGAGGTCGCTGACCGTCCACCCGTTGGGCGCGGGGCGGATCTCTGCGTGGCGGCGCGAGACGTTCGTGTCGGCCAGCACCACGTCGCAGTCGCGGCTGCGCCCGATCACCGCGCCGGTCTGCCCCAGCACCATCCGCCGCCCCTCCACGACCACCAGCGCGGTGCTCGCCGCCGGGTCCGGGCGCGCCGCCTGGCGCAGGCGCTCGGCGCTGTAGATCATCGTGTGGCCGCTCTCGCCCTGAACGGCCTCCGCTCCCGGGCCCTCGGCCGGACGGACCAGCCGTGCCTGGATCCCGAACTCGCCCAGCGACAGCCGCTCATCGGTGTGGAACTCGATCAGCGGCCGCGAGAGCAGCGCCAGCTTCTCCAGGCGCGCGTGCTCGAGCAGGTAGCCGCCGAGCTCCTTGACCAGAGCGTCCTCGTAGTCGGCGAAGCGCTCGCGGTCCTCGGCCGACACGTAGACGGCGTACTCGTTGGGGACGTAGACGCGGGACACCGAGACCGTCTTGTGCTCCTCCATCTCGCGGGCGAGCTTGCGGGCGATCTCCACCGGGCGCAGCTCGGAGCGAAAGGCGCGCCCGAAGGCGCCCTCGACCAGGCCGGCGATCTTGGTCTCCAGGCTCTTCAGCACGCTCATGGTGTTCGCCCGTGGAAGAGCGGTGCGGCCATGCTAGTGATTGGGCACCGCGGCGCCGCCGCCGGGGACGACCGGCGGCGGAGCGCCTCGCAGCGCGCGCGGCGACGGGCCTCGTGCCGCTCGGAGTGCCACCGCGAGGAGCGCCCCCACGGCTGCTCCGGCGATGCCGCCGCGCGGGTCTGCGACGGCTCCCGAGCCCTCCACGACGCCAGCGATCGCGGAGCCGCCCGCCGCCAGCGCTACGCCCCACAGCGAGGCTGCGGCGGCGTCCGCGACCAGCGAGCGCCCGCGGACGAGCCACGGGAGGACGAGCGCGGCCAGCGCCCACAGCGGCGCGCACAGCAGCGTGCCGCCGGTCAATGCCGGCACCACGGCGTGCAGAAGGGCATCGGAGAGCGAGGCCGCCCAGCGCTCGGGCGCCCAGGCGCCGTCCGGCGGGCCGAGGAACAGCCGCCGTTGCGCCAGCGTCTCGACCAGTACGAGCGACCAGCCGCCCAGCGCTCCGAGGGCTGCCCGGCGCCAGGCCGTGCGCGCCTGACCGGCCAGCGCCGGAAACGCGCCGGCCAACGCCACCGCTCCGAGCAGCGGCGCGAGTGCGTGGACCGACCACAGTCGCCCGGCGCGCGCCAGCAGGAACGGGGTGGCGGCGAGAGCTGCGCCCACGACGAGTGCCGTGCCGGGCTCGGCGCTCTTCCCCAGCGCCAGCCAGCCGGTCACTGCAGCGGCGGCGGCCAGCCACCCCAGGCGCGGTAGGAACACCACCGCGATCGCGGCGACCGCCGCCGCGGCGAGCGGGTCGACCGGCGGCGTGGGCCCGAGCGCCGAGGCGCCGGCGACCAGCGCGCCTGCGCCGAGCCCGGCGGCGATCCGTCCCGCGCCCCGAAGGTGGGGAAGCGGGCGGCGCGCGACCGTCGGCAACCGCCCGCCCTCGTCGCTGACTTCCTCCACCGCGTTCTCGAGCGCCGCGCGCAGGTGGGTCAGGGAGCCGCGCTCCTCGGGCGCCGGCCGCACCCCGCGATCGATCGCGTCGACCATTGGCGCGGGGAGGTCGCGCCGCGACCGGCCGAGCGAGGGAAGCACCGCGCCGAGTCGGCGCGCGGTCGCGGCAGGTCCCGCTCCGCGCACCGGGTGCGAGCCCGCGAGCGCCTCGTAGAGCACGAGCGAGAGCGCGTAGAGGTCAGCCTCGGGGCCGACGCGCCGGCCCTCGGCCTGCTCGGGCGCCATGTAGGCGAGCGTCCCGACGACGTCACCGGTGCGCGTGAGCGGCTCGTCGCCGGCCAGCAGCGCGATCCCGAAGTCCGTCAGCTTGGCGACGCCGGCGTCGTCCTGGGGCCGGGCGGGGACCATCACGTTCTGCGGCTTGACGTCGCGGTGGATCACGCCGCGCGAGTGCGCGTGCACCAGCGCACCGGCCAGCGCGATGCCGATGCGGGTGACGTCGCGGTCCGACAGCCCACCGCTCGCCATCAGCTGCGAGAGCGTGGCGCCCTCGACCAGCTCGGAGATCAGGTAGTGGCCGTCCGCGTCGGCGCCGGCCTCGTAGAGCGTGACGATGCCCGGGTGGTTGAGCCGGGCGGCGGCCACGGCCTCGCGCTGGCTGCGCCCGGCGTGCTCCTCCTCGCCCGGCGGCCGCGGCACCGCCTTGACGGCCACGCGACGGTCCAGTCGCTCGTCTAGCGCCAGCCAGACCGCGCCGAAGCCGCCGGTTCCCAGCCGCTGCTCGAGGCGGTAGCGCCCCAGCACCAGGCGCCCGGGCGGGACGGGCGCAGGCGAGCCTGCATGCCGCCGCGGCAGCGGCTCGGTGGCCGGGTCGGCCGGCCCGGGCAGGGTGGAGATGGAGGTCACCGCCTCCGCTGATTTCCACGTTCCCGGCAGGCTCCCTCCCCCCGGCGGCGAACCATTGCGGTGCCGGTCCGCGCCACATGCGCGAAACCTCACATGCCGCCTCCCCTCAACATCGAGCCGTCGCTGCGGGCATACTTGGTGCCCCGGCCCCGTGCCAGGAGCGAGAGCAATGTCGTTCTTCGATGAAGGTGACGAGCCCCGCCGACCGCGTCCGCGCCGGCCCAGCGGCGGAACCGTCTCGGCCGATCCGCAGACGGTGCGCGTGCGCCAGGGTGTCGCCCTGGGCGTTGGCCTGCTCGTCCTGATCCTGCTCGTCGTCGGCATCAACTCGTGCCGCTCCAGCGCCAAGAAGCGCTCGCTGCGCGACTACAACCGCGACGTCGCCTCGCTGGTGCAGGAGTCCGACGACCAGGTCTCCAAGCCCTTCTTCGAGCAGCTCGCGGGCGCGGGCGGCGGCGACAACTCGATCAACCTGGAGACCCAGGTCAACCAGCTCCGCGTCGTGGCCGAGGACCTCGTCAAGCGCGCGCGCAACCTCGACGTCCCGGACGAGATGAGGGCCGCCCAGAGCAACCTACTGCTGGTGCTCGAGCTGCGCCGCGATGCGCTGACCAAGATCGCGGCCAAGCTGCCGACCGCGCAGGCGCAGAGCGGCGCCGACCAGGCCGTCACCCAGCTCACCGGTCAGATGACCGCGTTCCTGGCCTCGGACGTCATCTACTCCCAGCGCGTGATCCCCTACATCCGCAGGGCGCTCGACGGCAACGAGATCACCGGCCAGACGATCCCGACGAGCCAGTTCCTGCCGTCGGTGACGTGGCTCGACGAGACCCAGGTCGCCTCCCGGCTCGGCACCGCGCTGCGGGGCGGCGGGCGCAGGACGGGGGGAGCGGCCGCGCCGGGATCCCACGGGCACGGCATCAGCACGGTCAGCGTCGGCGGGGTTGACCTCTCCACGGACGGGGCGAACCGCGTCCCGGCCGGCGCCAACCTCACGTTCACCGTCAAGTTCCAGAACCAGGGGGAGAACGACGAGCAGGGCGTGCCCGTGAAGGTCTCGATCGAGGGCTCGGGTCGCCCGGTCACCGCCCAGGCCGTCGTCCCCACGACGAGCGCCGGCTCGGAGGCCTCCGTCGACGTGCCTCTCAAGCAGGCTCCCCCGATCGGCGCGCCGGTCACCATCAACGTCGCCGTGGACCCGGTGCCCGGCGAGAAGGTGACCGACAACAACAAGCAGTCCTACCCCGTCCTGTTCACCCGCGGCCAGTAGCAGCGGCGGCCTCCGGGCTCGCGGACGTGCGGGCGGCTCGCGGCCTATCCTTGCGGCCGTGGACGACCTGACGGGCACAGGGGGAATCGTTGCGATCGCCGGCGCCGCGCTGGCGCTCACCGCGCTGCTCGCCTGCATCGTCCTCGGCGTGAAGCTGCGCCGGCTGCGGCGCGCCCAGCGGGCGGTCCTCGGCGAGGGCTCGCAGGACCTGGTCGCGCACGCCGCCGGGCTCGAACGCGAGTTCGGCGCCCTGCGCGCCGGCGTGGAGGCGACGGCCGCCCGCCTGCACGAACGCGTCGCGGAAGCCGAGCAACGCCTCGACGGCGCGATCGCGTACCGCGCGCTGGTTCGCTACGACGCCTACAACGAGATGTCGGGGCGACAGTCCACCTCGATCGCCCTGCTCGACGCGACCCGCTCGGGCGTCGTGATCTCCTCGATCCACCACCGCGAGCAGGCCCGGCTCTACACCAAGCAGCTGCACCACGGCGAGGCCGAGCTCGAGCTCTCGCCCGAGGAGGCCGAGGCGGTGCGCCTCGCGCTGGCCGGCGAGGTCGAGGGCGCCGTCACGCCCTCCCGCTGATGCGGGTCGGCTACCTCGGACCGGAGGGGACCTACTCGCACGAGGCCGTGATGGCAACACCCGGCGCCGAGGACTTCGAGCTGGCGCCGTTGCCGACCGTCCACGAGACCGTGATGGCGGTCCACGAGCGCTCCGTCGACCGGGCGCTCGTGCCGATCGAGAACTCGCTCGAGGGCTCGGTGAACCCGACGCTCGACACGCTGGCCTCCGGGACCGCCGACGTGGCGATCGTCGGCGAAGCGGTGCACGCGATCTCGCATTGCCTGATCGCACGACGGGCGATGGACCTGGAGGAGATCGAGACGATCGTCTCCCACCCCCAGGCCAGCGCTCAGTGCGCACGCTTCCTGCGCGAGCAGCTCGGCGCGGCGGCCGTGGTCCCGGCGACGTCGACGGCGGAGGCCGTGCGCCAGGTGACCGAGGCCGACGGTGCCCTCGCCGCGCTCGGCAACCGGCTGGCGGCGCGGATCTACGGCGGCGAGGTCCTGCGCGACGGCGTGGAGGACCTCGAGGGAAACGCGACGCGTTTCGTCTGGCTGGCGCCGGCGGGCGAGACGGTGCAGGGCGAGGGCCCGTGGAAGACCTCGATCGTCTTCTGGGGCGCCGGCGACACGGCGCCGGGCTGGCTGGTCCGCTGCCTGTCGGAGTTCGCCTTTCGCGGCGTCAACCTGACGATGATCGAGTCGCGCCCCCGGCGGCTCGCGCTCGGTCACTACATGTTCTTCGCCGACCTCGAGGGGGCCGGAGGCGACGCGCCGGTCGCCGAGGCGATCGCGGGACTGCAGGAGCAGGCGGAGACCGTTCGGGTCCTCGGCTCCTACCCCGTGGCCTGAGACAGACGCTCGCTACACTGCGGCCCCAGAATGGCCGTAGCCGTACCACCCGAGCCAGTTCGGTCCGCGCCGCCCGACGAGCACCGGCGACGCGGACGTGAGGGTGGTCGTGTGCTCGTGCTCAACGCGACCTTCGAGCCGATCAACGTCTGCACCGTCCGGCGCGCAGCGGTGCTCCTGCTCAAGGAGAAGGCCGAGCTCGTGGAGCAGGCCGGGTGGAGCCTTCGCTCGGAGAGCATGTCGCTCCCGCGGCCGATGGTCATCCGGCTGGTCTCCTACGTACGAGTGCCGCGCGACACGCACCGGCGCAAGATCACCCGCCGCGCCGTGTTCGCACGCGACAGGTGGACCTGCCAGTACTGCGGCTCGCGCAGCAACCTGACCGTCGACCACGTGGTGCCGCGCTCGAAGGGCGGCGGTTCGAGCTGGGACAACATCGTCACCTCGTGCGCGCCTTGCAACCGGCGCAAGGGCGACGCGCTGCTCAAGCACGCGGGGATGAGCCTGCACCGCAGGCCCCGCAGCCCCAGCCCGCAGATCTTCATCCACGTCGCCAGCCCCACCATCCCCGCAGCCTGGCACGCGTACCTGCCCGAGGCGGCCTAGGGCGAGCCGCCGGCCTCGCGCGCCTCCCGCGAGGGCCCGTCGCGGCCCGGACGCGCGAGGGGCGCTCCGAAGAGCGCCCCTCGCAGATACGGCTGGACTAGGGCCTGCCTCGCATTGCACTGCCGCCGGGGGGACCAGGGCCGGCTGCGAGAGAGGCGGTGTCCCGGGTTGGATTCGCTAAGCGGTCCAGCCCTTCCTCTTCTCCGACCTAGCGGCCGGTCACCTCCAGGGTCCCGCAAGAACTGTCACTCAAGTTAGGACCACCTCCTTTCCCTGGTGCGGGAATGAAAGCACAGAGGCCAGAGCGCAGGACGAGTCGCAGTCGCTGGTCGCTGGCTGTCAAAGGCCGGTTGAAAAGTAGTCCGGTTCCGCCGGTCGAAAAGTGGACCACCTCGGGGCCAGGCGCCGGAAAAGACCCGACCCCGTCTTCATTTCGACTACCGCTTCACACAAGGACGGCGGCGGCGGCCAAGCGGGTCGCTGAGGTCAAAGGCAGCGACGGCACGCGCTGGCGCGCATGAGCTGCGGCCGGGCTAGGTAGCGGTTGGCCCTCGGCCGTTTCCTTCAGGACCCGCGGCGTCACTGGCCGCTTCAGCACCCGGGAGCTCGTCGTTGACCGGCGTCGACGTGGCGGCGTCGGTCTCCATCACCAGCGCAACGGCGCTGACGAGGTCGTCGTCGCGGATGTTCATCAGCTTGACGCCCTGCGAGGGGCGCCCGTAGCGGGAGATGCCCTTGACCCCCGTGCGCTGGACCATGCCGTTCTGGGAGATGAAGACGAGCTCCTGGTGCTCGCGCACGACGAGCGCCGCGATCAGCGCGCCCTTCTTGTCGGTCATCGCGATCGTCTTGACGCCCATCGTGCCGCGGTTCTTGACCGGGTACTCGGAGATCAGCGTGCGCTTGCCGAAGCCGTTCTCGGTCACCACGAGCAGCTCCTGGTCGTCGCGCGCCACGTCCATGGCCAGCAGTGCGTTGCCCTTCTGGCCGACGTTCATCCCGCGCACCCCGCCGGTGTCCCGGCCCATCGGCCGCGCGCGCGACTCGTGGAAGCGCGAGGCCTGGCCGGAGCGCGACACCATGATGATGTCGTCGTCGCCCCCGGTCCGGCGCACCGCCACGAGCTCGTCGTCGTCGCGGATCTTGATCGCGATGATGCCGTCGGCCTTGATCGGCGTGTTGTACGCGGTGAACTCGGTCTTCTTGAGCTGGCCCTTGCGGGTGGCGAAGACCAGGTACCTGCCCTCGGAGAAGTCGCGTGTCGAGAGCACCGACTGCACGCGCTCGCCCTCGCGCAGCGGCAGGAAGTTGGGCAGCGCGCGACCCTTGGCGGTGCGCGAGGCCTCGGGCAGCTCGTAGACCTTGGAGCGGTAGACCTTCCCGCGGTTGGTGAAGAAGAGCAGGTAGTCGTGCGTCGAGCAGACGAACAGGTGCTCGATGTAGTCGCCGTCCTTCATGTCCATCCCGGTGACGCCGACTCCGCCGCGGTGCTGCATCCGGTACGTGGAGAGCGGGAGCGACTTGATGTAGCCGCTCTTGGTGATCGTGATCACCATCTGCTGGTCGGCGATCAGATCCTCGATGTCGATCTCGCCCTCGGCGTGGGTGATCTCGGTGCGCCGCTCGTCGCCATAGCTGTCGGCGATCTCCTGCAGCTCCTCCTTGATCAGGCCGAGAACGCGCGACTCGTCGCCGAGGATCGCGCGCAGCTCGCGGATCCGCTCGGTCAGATCGGCGTGCTCCTGCTTGATCTTGTCGGACTCGAGCGCCGTCAGCTGGCGCAGGCGCATCTCCACGATCGCGTGCGCCTGGACGTCGCTGAGCTCGAACCGCTCGACCAGGGCCTCCCGCGCCGCCTCCGGATCGCGCGAGGCGCGGATCGTCTCGATCACCTCGTCGAGGTTGTCCAGCGCGACCAGGTAGCCCTCGAGGATGTGCGCGCGCGCCTCGGCCTTGGCCAGCTCGTACTTGGTGCGGCGCGTGACGACCTCGCGCTGGTGGTCGACGTAGGCGCCGATCGCCTCGCGCAGCGACAGCGTCCGCGGCACCCCGTCGACCAGCGCCACCATGTTCACGCCGAAGGTCGTCTGCAGCGACGTGTGCTTGTAGAGCTTGTTCAGCACGACCTTGGGGATCACGTCGCGCTTGAGCTCGATCACCAGCCGCATCCCGCGCTTGTCGGATTCGTCGCGGATGTCGGAGATCTCGGTCAGCTTCTTCTCGTGCACGAGCGCGACGATCTTCTGCACCACTCCGCTGTCGCCGCCCTTCTTGACCATGAAGGGCAGCTCGGTGACGACGATCGCCTCCTTGCCCTGTCGCAGCGGCTCGACGTGCGCGCGGGCCTGCAGGCGCACGCGGCCGCGACCGGTCTCGTAGGCGTCGCGGATCCCGCCCATCCCCAGGATCACGCCGCCGGTCGGGAAGTCGGGGCCCTTCATGTGCCCCATCAGCTCGGGGACGCCGATCGAGGGATCGTCGGTGTAGGCCACCGTCGCCGCGATCACCTCGCGCAGGTTGTGCGGCGGGATGTTGGTGGCCATGCCGACGGCGATCCCCGAGCCGCCGTTGACCAGCAGGTTGGGGAAGCGTGAGGGCAGGACGAGCGGCTCCTGCGTGCGCCCGTCGTAGTTGGGCACGAAGTCGACGGTGTCCGCGTCGAGGTCGCGCAGCATCTCCGTCGCGATGCGCGAGAGCCGTGCCTCGGTGTAGCGCATCGCGGCCGCCGGGTCGTCGTCGACCGATCCGAAGTTCCCCTGCCCGTCGGCCAGCATGTAGCGCATGGAGAACGGCTGGGCGAGGCGGACCAGCGTGTCGTAGATCGCAGAGTCGCCGTGCGGGTGGTAGTTGCCCATCACCTCGCCAACGATGCGCGCGCACTTGGCGTAGCCGCGCGTGGGGCCGAGCCCCGCCTCGTTCATCGCGTAGAGCACGCGGCGGTGGACCGGCTTGAGCCCGTCGCGCGCGTCGGGCAGCGCGCGGCCCACGATCACCGACATCGCGTAGTCGAGGTACGCCGTGCGCATCTCGTCCTCGAGCGAGCGCGGCTCCACGTTGCCGCCGCCGATCATGTCGATGGAGGCCATCAGCGGGCGCTCTCGCCGGCGGTGCAGGTCTGGTTTTTGCGGCCGGTCGGCATCCGGCTACACGTCGAGGTTGATGACGTCACGCGCGTTGGCCTCGATGAACGCCCGCCGCGGCTCGACCAGCTCGCCCATCAGCATCGAGAAGAGCTGGTCGGCGCGAGCTGCGTCCTCGATCGTCACCTGGGCGAGCGTGCGGCTCTCCGGGTCCATCGTGGTCTCCGCGAGCTGGTCGGCGTTCATCTCGCCGAGCCCCTTGAAGCGCTGCAGCTTGACCCCGCGCTGAGCGACCATCAACACGCAGCGCCGCAGCTCCTCGAAGGACAGCGCCTCGGCCTCGTGGTCGCCGAGCTTGACCTGGAACGGGGGGGTGCCGGCGTGCTCGACCAGCTGGGAGTGCACGCGCAGGAACTGGCGGTAGTCGTTGGACTCGAACAGCGCGCGCTTGACGCGATGCGTGCGGGCAAGGCCGCTCCTGCGCTCCACCGCGCGTATCGCCAGCTCCTCGTCGCCCACCTCGAGCACCTCGATGTCGAAGGGCTCGGAGTCGGGAGCGCGCTTGCCCAGGAGCTTGCGGAGGCGCTCCACGTCGGTGATCCCCTCGTCGAGTATCTGGGACTCCTCGAGGAAGCTGACGGTCTCGTGGCCGTGCTCGGCGCGCAGCGACGAGGCCCACCCCTCGTACTGCTTGAGCAGGCGCGTGTACTTCTGCCAGCGTGCCTCGGAGAGCTTGAAGCGCGAGTTGTGGCGATCGAAGACGTGGAAGCGATCCCACTTGTCGGTCAGCAGCATCTCCTCGAGCTCGGACTCCTTCTCGACGTAGCGCTCCTGGTTGCCCTGCTTGACCTTGTACAGCGGCGGCTTGGCGATGTAGACGTAGCCGGCGTCGATCAGCTCGGGCATCTCCCTGAAGATCAGCGTGAGCACGAGGGTTCGGATATGCGCTCCGTCGACATCAGCATCTGTCATCAGAATGAGCTTGTGGTACCGCGCGTTCGCGAGGTCGAACTCGTCGCGGATCCCCGTGCCCATCGCGGTGATCAGAGCCTGGATCTCCTGGTTCTGGAGCACCTTGTCGATCCGGCTCTTCTCTACGTTGAGGATCTTCCCGCGCAGCGGAAGCACCGCCTGGGTCCCGCGGTCGCGGCCCTGCTTGGCCGAGCCGCCGGCGGAGTCGCCCTCGACGACGAAGATCTCGGCCAGCGCCGGGTCCTTGACCGAGCAGTCGGCCAGCTTGCCGGGCAGCATCGTGTTCTCCAGCGCCGACTTGCGCCGGGTCAGGTCACGCGCCTTGCGCGCCGCCTCGCGCGCGCGTGACGCGGAAACCGCCTTGTTGATGATCTGCGATGCCTCGCGCGGGTTCTCCTCTAGGAACTCGCCGAGCCCGGTGTTGACGATCGACTCGACGAACCCCTGCATCCCCGGGTTGCCGAGCTTGGTCTTCGTCTGACCCTCGAACTGGGGATCGCGCAGCTTTGCGGAGATCACCGCCGTGAGGCCCTCTCGAACGTCCTCTCCTGCGAGGTTGTCCTCCTTCTCCTTGAGCAGTGCCTTCTCGCGCGCGTAGCGGTTGAGCGTGCGGGTCAGCGCCGAGCGGAAGCCCGAGAGATGCGAGCCCCCCTCGTGCGTGTTGATGTTGTTGGCGAACGAGAAGATCGACTCCTGGTAGGAGGAGTTCCACTGCATCGCGACCTCGACGGCACCCTCCTTGGACTCCCCCTCGAAGTAGATGATCTTGCGCTGGATGGCCTCCTTGTTCTCGTTGAGGTGCGCGACGAAGTCGCGGATCCCGCCCTCGTAGCGGAACTCGGCGCGCTGTCCCTCGCCGCGCTCGTCCTCCAGCGTGATCTTCAGGCCGCGGGTGAGGAAGGCCGTCTCGCGCAGTCGCTGCTCGAGCGTCGCGAAGTCGTAGTCGAGGCTCTCGAAGATGTCGGCATCGGGCAGGAACTTCACCGTCGTCCCCGTCGCCTTGGTGGCGGCGCCCTTGGCCAGCGACGCCTGGGGGGTGCCGCGCTCGTAGTCCTGGGTCCAGACGTGGCCGTCGCGGCTGACCTCGACCGTCAGGCGCTCGGACAGCGCGTTGACCACCGAGACGCCGACGCCGTGCAGTCCGCCGGAGACCTTGTAGCCGCCCCCGTCGCCGAACTTCCCGCCGGAGTGCAGCACCGTGAGCACGACCTCGACCGCGGGGCGCTTCTCCTTCTCGTGCATGGCGACCGGGATACCGCGGCCGTCGTCGGTCACGGTGACCGAGTTGTCGGGATGGATCGTCACCGACACCTCGTCGCAGTGGCCGGCGATTGCCTCGTCGACGGAGTTGTCGACGACCTCGTAGACGAGGTGGTGCAGGCCGCGCACGCCCGTGGAGCCGATGTACATGCCGGGGCGCTTGCGCACCGCCTCGAGACCCTCGAGGACGGTGATGTCGGCGGCGTCGTAGCCGGTCTGCTTGGACGGCGCGTCCTTGCTCTTGCCCTGCTTGGGGCTCTTCCCCGTGTCCTTGGTCATGACCCTCCGGTTACATGCGAAAGCCCCGACTCCGCAGCACGGAAACGCGGGTCGGGGCGCGTGCTTCTGCTGTACAGAAGAATAGCACAGCCGGCTGCTCCACCTTCCACGTGGACTGCCACAAAACTCCTGCAAAAGCCGTACTTTACGGCACCGGGATGAGCTGAGCGGACCGGCCGGCTCATTCGGTTATCTCCGCCGCGGTGGCGAGGCACCTCAGCGACGTGACGCGGGCGGGCACGGCCGGGGCGCCGGCCGTTTTCAGGGCCGCGTTGAGGCGCTCGATCAGGTGCGGCGCCATGAGGGTCAGCTCCTGCGCCCAGACGCCCGAGCCGCAGGCCACGGTGAGGACTCCGTCGCGTGCCGTGACGGGTTGCGCCTCGCGCGCGATCGCGCTTCCGACGGCCTCCGGCCAGCAGCGCTGGATCGCCGCCAGCGGCGTCTGCGGCGCCAGCTCCGAGGCGACCGCCTCGAGGGCCTGCGAGAGCGGGCGGGGGGCGCGGCGCCTCATGCCGCGGCCCGGGCCTCCACCGCGGTCGGCGCCGTGACGACGGCGCCGTCGGCCACCGCCACGCGCGTCACGCCCGTCGCGGTGGCGCCGGGCACGTGATCGAGATCGGTCGTCGTGATGACGCTCTGGCCGCCGATCCGCTCGAGCAGCTCCACCAGCCGGCGGCGGCGATCGGCGTCGAGCTCGCTCATCACGTCGTCGAGGAGCATCAGCGGCGGTTGCCCGCGTACGTCGGCGATCGCCTCGCGCTCGGCCAGCAGCAGCGCGAGAAGCCCCAGACGTTGCTGGCCCTGGCTGCCGTACGTGCGCAGCTCGTGGCGCTCGCGCGTGAGCACGAGGTCGTCGCGATGCGGCCCGTGCCCGGTGAACCCGCGCTCGAGGTCGGCGTCCACGCGCTCGGCGAGCTCCTGTGCGAGCTCCTCGGGCGACCGGGCACGCGATCGCGCGCGGTAGGCCACCGCAGGCGCGCCATCCAGCCCGAGCTCGTCGGCGGCGCGCTCGAACGGGCCCGCCAGCCGCTCCGTCGCGCCGCGACGATCGGCCATCAGCGCGACGCCGAGGCGCGCGAGCTCGCCGTCCCACGCCGTCAGGGCAGCGCGGCCCGACCGGCCGGAGCGGATCCGCGCGAGCAGCGCGTTGCGCTGCGCCAGCGCGCGTCCGTAGGCTCGGCGGGTCTCGGTCCGCGCCGGCCACAGCGCGGCCACCACCTGATCGAGATGGGCCCGGCGCAGCGCAGGGGCGCCCTTGATCAGCTCGAGCCGGTCGGGCAGGAACACCCCCGCCAGGGGGCGGCCCGCGACGTCGGTCAGGCGCTCGACCTCCAGGCCGTCCACGCGGATGCGCTTGCGCTCGCCGGGCTCGATCCCCACGCCGATGCGATGACCGCCGTCCTCGGCCTCGGCCTCCAGCTCGACGCGCGCGACGCGCGCGCCGAAACGAACCACCTCGCGATCGGTCGCCGTGCGACACGAGCGGCCGGTGCAGCCGAGGTAGAGCGCCTCGAGCAGGTTCGTCTTCCCGGCGCCGTTGCGCCCGTGCACGACGGTCGTTCCGGGCCCCAACCCCACCTCGGCGGCGGCGTAGGAGCGAAAGTCACGCAACAGCAGGTGCGTGACGCGCATCGCCCACCTAGACGTTCAGCCGGATCGGCATGATCAGGTAGGAGAACCCGCCACCGTCGGCCGACTCGAGCAGACCTGGGCGCAGCGGGCTGATCAGCTTGAGCGCCAGGTCGGCGCCCGCAACGCTCTCCAGCCCGTCGCGCAGGAAGTCCGGGTTGAAGCCGATCTCCAGCGGCTCGCCCTGGAAGGACACGGGGATCGTCTCGCGGGCCTCGCCGACGTCCGGTGTCTGGGCGGAGACCGTCACCTCCCCCTCGCGAAAGGCGAGGCGCAGCGGCGCGTTCTTCTGCGCCAGCAGCGAGACCCGGCGCACGACCTCGGTGAGCTCGCCGCCGGGTAGCCGCAGCTCGTGCTCAAACGCGTCCGGGAGTAGCTGGCGGTAGTTGGGAAACTGGCCCTCGATCAGGCGCGACGAGAGCACTGCGCCGTCGACCTCGAACACCACCTGGTTCGCTCCGACGCCCACCGTGAGGCGCTCCGACCCCGCGTTCTGGGCCAGGCGCGCGAGCTCCTGTAGTGCTCGCGCCGGCACGTTGGCCTCGAAGGAGCCCTCGAGCGCGGTCTCGAGCTGCGTCTCCTTGACGCTGAGCCGGTAGGAATCGGTCGCCACCATCCGCAGCTCCTGCGCGGAGGCGGACACGAGGATGCCCGTCAGCACCGGTCTCGCCTCGTCGCGCGATGCCGCACGAGCCACGATCTGCACCGTCTCCACGAACGCTTGTGCGGGGACACTCACGACGGCGTCGCGCGCCGGCTCGGGCAGCGGCGGGAAGTCCTCGGACCGCAGTGTCCGGATGTTGAACGTGGCGCCGCCCGAGGTGATCGCAACGTCCTGCTCCGCCGTCCGCAGCTCCACCGAGACGTCATCGGCAGGGAGGGAGCGCGCAACGTCGAGCAACAGGCGGCCGGGTAACACAAGCTCGCCGTCGCGCTCCACCGACGCCTCCAGCGACACGCGCAGGCCAACCTCGAGGTCGGTGGCGCGCAGCTCGACGCCGGCGTCAGTTGCGGCGATCTGCACGCCGGAGAGCGCCTGGACGGCGCTGTGCGCGGACGCCACGCGAGTGACGTTCTGTAGCTGCGTGAACAGCGCCTCCCGAGTTGTGGAGATCTTCAAGGTTCCTAGCTCGATCGGATCCGACTGAAGAGTGAAGTGGTCATAGCGGTGTGGGTATGTGCACAGAGGCTGGTTTTGCTCGCTGGGTGCGCATGAATGCGCGCCTCACGATGTTGAGAGTCTGTCAAGCGCATCGGTCGCCAGCGGGCCCTCGAGGCGCTCCTTGATGTGCTGCGCGGTCGCACTTGCCTCGGCGTCTCCGGTCAGGCGTTCGCGCGCGCGGCGGCATGCGTGGATAACCGTCGTGTGGTTGCGCCCGCCGAACTGCCGGCCGATCGCGGGAAGCGTTGCGGCGGTGAGCTCCCGCGAGAGGTACATCGCGAGCTGACGCGGCCACACGAGGTGAGCGGAGCGGCTGGGCGAGACGAGATCGTCGAGGGAGACATCGAAGGCCCGGCAGGTCATCTCCTGTACGTCCTCGACCGACCGCGCCCGCCGCCGCGGGGCGGGGTAGAGCCGGTCGAGCACCTCCGTCACGAGGTTCTCCTCGATCGGCCGCCCCGTGAGCGAGTGATAGGCGACGACGCGAATCAGGGCGCCCTCGAGCGCGCGCACGTTGTCGGTGACGCGCTCGGCGATCCGCTCGAGCGCCACGCGCGGAATCTCGCTCAGCCCGTCGTGATCAGCGCGCTTGCACAGGATCGTCATCCGCGTGTCGAAGTCCGGGGCGAGGATGTCGGTGACCAGCCCCGACTCAAAGCGCTCGCACAGGCGCTCCTCAAGTGCGGCCATGTCGCGCGGGAGGCGGTCGGAGCTGATTACCAGCTGGCTGCCGGTCTCATACAGCGCGTTGAACGTGTGGAAGAACTCCTCCTCCGTGCGCGTCTTGTCCTCGAGGAACTGGACGTCGTCGATCAGCAGGACGTCGGCTCGCCGGTAGCCCGCCTTGAAGCGCTCGATCGAGCCGCTCTGCAGCGCGCTGACGAACCCGGTGGTAAAGGCCTCGATCGTTGTGTAGCGCACGCTCAGCCCGCCACCGTGCTCGCCGACGTAGTGAGCGATCGACTGCAGCAGGTGGGTCTTGCCGACACCGGGCGGCCCGTACACGAACAGGGGGTTGTAGGCGTGCCCCGGGAGCTCGGCGACCGCCAGGGCGGCGGCGTGCGCGAGCCGGTTGCCCTCGCCGATCACGAACTGATCGAAGCTGTACTTGGGGTTGAGCTCATCCGCACGCGGCGGCTCCCCGAGACGCGGACCGCGCGCGCTGTCACCGCGCACTCGCTGGCCGGGCGCGTGCGTCGCCGAGGCGGGGATGACCTCCACCTCCACTTCGGGTCCGAGCACGGCGGCGGCACAGGTCTGCAGCACCCGTCCAAAGCGTTCGGCGACCCACCATGCCGACGAGTCGGGTGCGCTGATGACGAGCGTCGTGTCGCCGACCTCACGAGCCTGGAGCGCCTGCAGCCACAGCTCGTAGGTCCCGGCCGGGACGGCGCGGCGCAGCTGCGCGTGGATCTCCACCCATCTGTCGTCGAGGTGCGTGTTCACAATGCGTCCAGGCGCGGTCGACCGGCTCCTCTCGGCCAGTGGTCGATGACGATGTCCATGGGGGACTGAAACGAGTCCCGAGTGCGGCGAGCATCGCCCTCCGCGCAGGCACCGTAGCCCTCCGCGTGGTCACGGGCGGCGGGACTGCTCGCAAATCGCGGCAAAAAGGTTGGGCTTCGCGCGACTCGCGGCCCGGGTGGCGTCTGCACCCTCTGCTAACAGGCCCACGAGGGCCGGGCGCGTGTGCCGCCTATACTTGCCCGCCCGGCCTGGCCGACCTTCTCTCCCGTGAAGCGCACCTATCAGCCCAAGAAGCGCAAGCGCGCCCGCACGCACGGGTTTCGCGCCCGCATGAGCTCCAGCGCCGGCCGCCGGGTGCTCAAGCGCCGCCGCGCCAAGGGCCGCAAGCGCCTCACCGTCTAGTGAGTCCGCTGCCCCGCGCGCCGCGCCCCGCGCCGGTCGCGCGGCTGTTCGGGGACGCTTCGTGCCGATGAGTCGCAGCGGGCGCCGAGGGGGGCGTCTGTCGCGCAGCGCCGACTTCGACCGGGCCTACCGGCAGGGGCGATCTCATGCCGGACGACACCTGGTGCTGCACGTGTTCGCGCGCTCCGCACCCGATGAACCAAGACTTGGTGTATCGGTTTCCCGAAGGGTCGGCGGCGCTGTGGAGCGCAACCGCGTCAAGCGCCTGCTAAGGGAGGCCTTCGCCGCGCACGTGGAGAGCCTGCCGCGCGGCCACGACTACGTCGTCGTGGCGCGACCGGAGCTCGCAGAGCTGCTGGAGCGCGATGGACTGGCCGGCGTGCAGCGGGCGCTGGGCGAGCTGCTGGAGGCATCCGGGAGCGCCGCGCCGACGAGCGCGGAGACGAAGGCCGCGGAGCCGTCGTGAAGTTCGCCCGCCGAGCTCTGACGGCGCCGATCGAGGCCTACCGCCGGTGGGTCTCGCCCGCCCTTCCTGCGCGCTGCAAGTACGAGCCGTCGTGCTCGCGCTACGCCGCGCAGGCGATCAACGAGTTCGGCATACTGCGGGGGCTGGTGCTCGCCGCCTGGCGCGTGCTCCGCTGCAATCCCTGGAGCCACGGCGGCTTCGACCCGGTCGAGGGCCAGCGCCTCTTCGCCGCACCGCGCGGCACGCGGACCGCCCGCCGATGACCGAGCCGACGCCCCTCGACATGATCCGCCGCGCCACGGCCTGCGTCAGGTAACACGATGCCCGTCGTACTTGCCAACGTCCTTCAGCCGCTCATCGACGTCTTCGAGCCGGTGCTCGTGTTCTTCCACGACTCCGTCGGCTTCGGGTGGGGCTTCTCGATCGTCGCGCTGACGATCGTGGTCCGGGTGGCGCTGCTCCCGCTGACGCTCAAGCAGTTCAAGTCGATGCAGAACCTGCAGCGACTCTCGCCCGAGATCAAGGAGCTCAACGAGAAGTACAAGGACGATCGCGAGCGGAAGAATCAGGAAATGATGAAGTTCTACCAGGAGAACAAGGTCAATCCGCTCGGCTCGTGCCTTCCCCTGCTGCTTCAGATGCCGGTCTTCCTGGCGCTCTTCTACCTGCTCCAGAAGGACCTGCGACTCGAGATCTGCCACCAGTCGGCCAAGCCGTGTGGCGAGATCGCCCAGGGGTCGGCCGAGTTCCTGTTCATCCCGGACATCACCACCAACGCGACGGGCGGTGTCCTGGTCGTGCTGATCCTCGCCTATGTCGGCTCGCAGCTGGGCGCGTCGCTGCTGATGTCGGTCAGCGCCGACAAGAACCAGCGGCGACTGATCGTGGCGCTGCCGCTGATCTTCGTCGCCTTCATCATCAACTTCCCCGCCGGCCTGATCGTCTACTGGATCACGACGAACCTGTGGACGGTGCTCCAGCAGTACATCGTCAAGCGCACGGTTGGACCGTTGCGTCCGCCGGAGGCCACGCCCGCGGCCGCCGCGGCCGACGCGGGCAAGGGCGGGTCCGCCGTGGGCAGGGCGTTCGGGCGCGGCAAACCCGAACCGGTGGCCGCCGATGGCGACTCGGGCGCGTCGCGCGCGCCCGCCGGACCACCGCCGCCGCCTCCGCGACGCAAGAAGAAGCGCTCGGGCCGCCGCCGGTGAGCTCGCGGGCGCCGATCGAGGCTGCGGACGAGCCGCCCGAGCGGCTGCGCCTGCTGCTCGAAGCGATCGTCGACGCGTACGGGCTCGAGGGCTCCGTGCGGATCGAGGAGGACGACGAGCGGCTCACGGGCATCGTCGATGGCGAGGACCTGGGCCTCCTGATCGGTCGCCACGGGCAGACGATCGACGCGCTCGAGCATGTCGCGGCGCGCATCGCCTACCGCGGCGGCGAGGAGGGGCGCAAGCGCGTCGCCGTCGACGCTGCCGGCTATCGCGCGCGCCGCGCAGAGGCGCTCGAGCGCCAGGCGGAGCAGGCGGTCGCCGAGGCCGTCAAGGTCGGCCGCCCCGTCGCCCTGGACGCAATGACCGCGGCGGAACGCCGCCTCGTGCACGAGCACCTTCGCGACCGCCACGACGTGGAGACGCACAGCGAGGGCGACGAGCCCGATCGTCGCCTCGTCGTCTCCCCGGTGGTCGCGACGGGCTGAGCGGGCCTGCGCGCCGTGGGCGCGGGAAACGCCCCCGGCCTGAGCGTTTCACGTTTTTCATGACGGTGAAACACTTTCATCGATGGCAGAGCTGAGCGGATTCGAGCGGGGGGTGCTGGTGGGCGTGCTCGTCGGCGAGGGTTCTTTCGGGGGGGACGGCAAGCAGCCCCAGATCACGCTGCGCATGCACGTGCGGCACGAGGCGCTCTTTCGCTGGTTGGTCGAGCGGATCCCCGGAAGCCGCCTCTACGGGCCCTACCACCATGGCGGGCGCGACTACTACCAGTGGATGGTTCGCGGGCGCGCGCTGGTGCAGGAGGTGCTGCCGATCCTCGAGGCGGACCTCGGGCCGGACCTCGACGGCCACGCGGCCGCGCGCCTGGAGCTGATGCTGACTCGCTACGGCGACTACATCGCGCGCGCCCGGTCACGCGCCGCGTGACCGGGCCCACCGAGCGCCTGCGGGAGCTGTCGCAGCGCCATGCGCTGCCGGACGCGGCCCTGGCGCAGCTGAGCGCCCTGATAGAGCTGGTGGCAGAGGACGACACGGCGCCGACGACGATCCGCGACCCGGCCGAGGCGGTCGATCGCCATCTGGCGGACTCGCTGGTGGCACTGGAGCTCGCGCAGGTCCGCAGCGCGGCACGGGTCGCCGACGTGGGCTCCGGGGTTGGCTTCCCCGGCCTCGCGCTGGCCGCGGCGCTGCCGGCGAGCGCGGTCGTGCTGGTCGAAGGCGCGGCGCGCAACTGCCGATTCCTGGATCGGGCCGTGACCGCGATGGGCCTCGAAAACGTGCGCGTGGTCCATGCGCGCGCGGAGGAGTGGAGCGACGGCACGGCCGCCAACGACCTCGTCACCGCCCGCGCGCTCGCCGCGCTGCCGGTCGTGTTGGAGTACGCGGCGCCGCTGCTGGCGCCCGGCGGAGCGCTCGTTGCCTGGAAGGGCCGGCGTGATCCCGCCGAGGAGACCGACGCCGAGGCTGCTGCGCGCCAGCTCGGGCTCGAACTCGTCGCCGTCTCGGCGGTGAAGCCGTTCGCCGCCGCGCGCCATCGCCATCTGTATGTCTACGAGAAGGTCGCCGCGATGCCGGACCGCTTCCCGCGGCGTGCCGGGATCGCACGCAAGCGCCCGTTGTCCGCTGGTAGCGGGAAAATCGGCTGACTGCCCGCCGTCCGGCCGCGCCCGGCGCTAGCTTGCTGTCACAGCGATGGGCACGATCTACGCGGTGGCCAACCAGAAAGGCGGGGTGGGGAAGACGACGACCGCCGTCAACGCCGCCGCGTGCGTCGCCGAGGCCGAGTACCCCACCGTTCTGGTGGACATCGACCCGCAGTGCAATGCGACGGTCGGCGTGGGCCTCGCCAAGGACCTCGAGCCCAACGTCTACGACGTCCTCTCGGGTGACGCGTCGCTCGAGAACGCCACCTACGAGACCGCGATCTCGGGACTCGACGTCGTCCCGTCCAGCCCGGAGCTCGCCGGCGCCAGCGTCGAGCTGCCGCGGATCGCCGGCTCGGAGACACGGCTGCGGGAGGCGCTGGGGTCGGTGCGCGAGCGCTACGACTTCTGCTTCCTCGACTGCCCGCCGTCGCTGGGCCCGCTGACGGTCGGGGCGCTCGTGGCGACGGACAGGGTGATCGTGCCGGTCCAGACCGAGTACTACGCGCTCGAGGGCCTCGCGGGCCTGCTCGACACGGTCTCGCTGATCAAGCGCGAGCTCAATCCCGGCCTGACGGTGGCCGGGATGGTGCTGACCATGCACGACGGGCGCACCCGGTTGGCCCAGGACGTCGAGCGCGAGGTGCGCGAGCACTTCCCCGACCTCGTTTTCGACACGGTGATCCCGCGCAACGTCAGGATCGGCGAGGCACCTTCGTTCGGCCGACCGGTGATCCACCACGATCCGCACTGCGCCGGCTCGGATGCCTACTTCGCGTTCGCCAAGGAGGTGGCGGCACGTGGCTGAGCGCGCGCGGGGCATGGGCCGCGGGCTGGCGGCGATCCTCACCACCGCGGAGGAGGCGCCGGCCGAGCAGCTGCGATCCGTGCCGGTCGATCAGATATCACCAAACCCTGATCAGCCACGGCGACGGTTCGACGAGGCGGCCCTGGCCGCGCTGGCGGGCTCGCTGCGCGAGCGCGGGGTGCTCCAGCCGGTGCTGGTCAGGCCCGACGGCGCCGGCCGCTACGAGCTGATCGCCGGCGAGCGCCGCTGGCGCGCCGCGCGCGCGGCGGGCCTGGACACGATCCCGGCGATCGTGCGCATTGCCGCCGACGCGGCGTCGCTGGAGATCGCGCTGATCGAGAACATGGTGCGCGAGGATCTCAACCCGATCGAGCAGGCGCGCGCGTGCGCCGCGCTCGTGGAGGAGCTGGGCCTGACGCGCGAGGACGTCGGCCGGCGTGTCGGCCGCAGTCGCGTCGCGGTCTCCAACCTGCTGCGCCTGCTCGACCTGCCCGACGAGGCCCGCGCGCTGCTCGAGTCCGGCGATCTCTCGGAAGGCCACGGTCGCGCGCTCCTGCTCGCGGAGGACCACGGCGAGCGCCGGCGCCTCGCGCGGCTGGCCGCCGAGCACGGCTGGACGGTGCGCCAGCTCGAGGCGCGCGCGCGCGAGGCCAAGGGCGATCGCCCGGCGCGCCGGCGCGGGCGCAAGGCGCTGCATCCGGATCAGGAGGAGGCGGTGAACGCGCTCGGCGACGGCTTCGGATCGCTGCTCGGCCGCGACGTGCGGGTGCGCCCGAAGGGGACCGGCTACCGCGTCGAGGTCGACTTCGAGTCGCTCGACGAGGCGCTCAAACTGCTCGCGCGCCTGAGCGCGCGCGCGGCCGCGTGACGCGCGGCGTGATGCGCGGCCGCGGCGCTCCGGGCCGGCGCCAGAACGCCCTCGACCGGCCGCTATCATCGCCAGCGCTTGCGGGCGATTAGCTCAGTCGGTTAGAGCGCTTCTCTGATAAGGAAGAGGTCCCAGGTTCGAGTCCTGGATCGCCCACTGTCCTGGCGCCGTGTGAGCCTCACGCCCCGGCCTGCCGCGGGTCTGTCGCTTCGACGGTGGGGGTCACGCTCGGGCTCTTCTCGACCACGGCCCAGCCGTCGTGGGACTCGATCACCGTCTCCACGTCGGGGATCTCGTGCCCGGGAACCATCACGAAGTGGCGCGAGTTCTCGCGCACGTGCTCGTACTCGTCGCGCGTCAGACTGACGTGCTCCTGGCACGCGGCGTTCGCGCACTCGCACCGATAGAGCTCCGGCGCGTCGTCCTCGTGACGCTCCTCCCACGCGCTCATCCGCTCGTTGGCGACGCGGAAGATCGCCTCGTTGCCGGCCAGCCGCTCCTCGCGGGGAGTGCCCAAGACCGCAACCCCATCGCCGATCCGCTGCGCGCCCGTGCGCCCGCCGGGAGCCCGTCGCCCGCCCCTATACTTCGCGCCTACCCGACGAGGGAACCGCGCACTCGTGCAGGAGATGGTCATCTACGGGGTCAGCTTCGACATGGTCGGCAAGCAGCCGATCGTGCTGTTGAAGACTGTCGACTCCAACAAGTTCCTGCCGATCTGGATCGGGCATCCCGAGGCGGCGGCGATCCTGATGAAGCTCCAGGGCGCGAGCACGCCGCGGCCGATGACCCACGACCTCGTGTCGGAGATGCTCACCGAGCTCGACGCGTCGTGCACGCGCGTCTCGGTCACCGAGCTGCGCGAGAACACCTTCTACGCGTCGATCACGATCAGCGTCAACGGACGCGAGCTCGAGATCGACTCGCGGCCCAGCGACGCATTGGCGCTCGCAGTCCGTTCGGGAGCGCCGATCTTCGCGGCCGAGGACGTGATCGCCGAGTCGGCGATCGAGTTCGAGCACGAGGTCGAGGACACCGAGGAAGTGGTGGAGAAGTTCAAGGACTTCCTCGAGAACGTCACGCCGGAGGACTTCGCCGGCGAGGAGGAGTCCTAGCCGGCCGGAGCCGCGCGGCTCAGGCCGCGGCGCGCGTCAGCGCGAGGTCGAGCACCCGCGCGACCACCTCGTCGAACGCGATGCCGTGGGCCTCGGCGGCCTGCGGTAGCAGCGACGTCTCCGTCAGCCCCGGAATCGCGTTGGCCTCGAGCACGTACAGCTCGCCGGTCTCGTTCTCGAGCATCAGGTCGACGCGGCTGAACCCCGAGCAGCCCAGCAGCCGGTGGACCGCGAGCGCGAGCTCCGAGCTGCGCTGCGCCTGCGCGGCGTCCAGCGCGGCGGGGCAGACGAACTCCGAGCGCCCGATCTCGTAGCGGGCCTCGAAGTCGTAGAAGTCCTCCTCGCGCGGCACCGCCTCGACGACGGGAAGCGCCGTCGGGCCGTCCTCGAGGTCGACGACCGAGACCGCGAGGTCGCGCCCGTGGATGTGGCGCTCGAGGAGCACCTTGGTGTCATACGAGAACGCGGAGACCAGCGCGCTCGGGACGTCGGCAGCGGTGCGCGCGAACTTGATCCCGAGCGCCGATCCCTGACCGGCGGGCTTGACGACGATCGGGAAGCGCAGACGCTCCTCGATCTCGGGCAGCGCGCCGGCCGCGCCGAGCTCCTTGAACGCGGTCTCGTTGAAGGCGAAGAAGTCCGGCGTCGGGATGCCGGCGTCGCGCATCGCATGCTTGGCGAGCACCTTGTCGGCCGAGCGGATGCACGCGGACACGCCCGAGCCGGTGTACGGGACGCCGACGATCTCCAGCAGCTCCTGCACCGTCCCGTCCTCGCCGTCGCGCCCGTGCAGCGCGACGAACGCCACGTCGGGAGCGGCGTCGCGCAGGCGTCCGACGAGGTCCGCGCCGACGTCGATCGGGACGACCTCGTGGCCGAGGCGCTCCAGCGCGTCCTGGACCCGCGCACCCGACCGCAGCGACACCTGGCGCTCCAGCGAGCGCCCGCCCTTGAGCACTGCCACACGGCTCACGCGCCGCCGCCGGCCTCGCCGGTGCCGCCGCGGCGCGCGCGCTGACGGGGAAGCTCGAGCACGTCTGCGAGGTCGGGATCGGGCGGCGCGGGCGCAGGCTCGGGCTGCGCGCTCGCGGGCGCAGCGGATGCGCCGGTGAGCGTCCCGTACAGGCCGACCTGCTCGCGCACGACCTTGCCGATCCGCCGCACTCCCTCGCGGATGTCGGACTCGCCGACACCCGAGAAGTTCAGCCGCATCGAGGATCCTCCGCGGCCGTCGAGGAACGCGGCACGGCCGGGCACGAAGGCGACGTTCTCGTTCAGCGCCCGCGCCAGGAGGTCCGTCGTATCGATGTAGTCGGGCAGCGTCGCCCAGATGAACAACCCGCCCGCGGGATGCGTCCACTCGGCCTCGTGCGGAAAGTGCTCGGCGAGCGCGTCGAGCATCGTGTCGCGACGCCGGTGGTAGATCTCGGTCAGCGAGCGGATGTAGTCCTGCCAGCGCCCCTCCTCGAAGTACGCCGCGACGAAGTGCTGGGTCATCGACGACGAGCAGAGGTCGGCGGCCTGCTTGCCGATGTTCATGCGCGAGAGCACCGGGCGCGGCGCGACAGCCCAGCCGAGCCGGATTCCGGGGGAGAGGATCTTCGAGAACGTCCCGAGGTAGATCACGAACTCGCCGCCGTCTAGCGAGCGCAGCGTCGGCACCGGGTCGCCCTCGTAGCGCAGCAGCCCGTAGGGGTTGTCCTCCAGCACCAGCAGCTCGCGCTCGTTGGCGATCCGCACGAGCCGCTCGCGCCGCGGCAGCGACATGCTCACGCCGGCGGGGTTCTGGAAGTTCGGGATCGTGTAGATGAACTTCGGCCGCCTGCCCTCGGCGTCGAGGCGGTTGAGCGTCGTCTCGAGCTCGTCGACGCGCATCCCGTCGCGGTCCATCTCCACCTGCACCACGTCGGCCTGGTAGGCGCAGAAGGCCGGCACGGCGCCGGGGTAGGTGGGGGCCTCGGCGACGATTACGTCCCCGGGGTCGATCAGCGTCTTGCAGACGAGGTCGATCACCTGCTGGCCGCCGCTGGTGACGAGCACGTCGTCGGGCACCACGCCGGCGATGCCCTCCTCCTCCATCACCTCGACGATGCACCGCTTGACGACCTCCATCCCCTCGGTCGGCCCGTACTGCAGCGCGCGCGCGCACGAGCGCGCGGCGACAGTCTTCATCAGCGAGGCGTAGGACTCCGGCGGGAAGGTCGACGTGTCAGGCAGCCCGCCGGCCAGCGAGATGACCTCGTCACGCTCGGTGATCGCCATCAGGTCGCGCATCGCCGAGGACTTCATGACCTTGGTTCGCTCGGCGAACAGCGCCGCGTAGCGCTGCAGGTCGCGCGACGTCGAGCGCCGGCTGCGGTCCATGGGGAGGCGTTCGCCCTGCCCGTCCGGGTTCCTGGGCTCGTCGTCTATCGTCATGCGCCGTTCAAACGCTACATGGACGTCTTCCTCGTCATAGCGCAGGGCGCGGGCCTCGCCGCCGCGTGCGGCGTGCGGCCCTTCCTCCCCGCGCTCACCGCCGGCGCGCTGGCGGGCGCCGACTCGGGCCTGGACTTCGACGGCACCGACTTCGCCTTCCTGGAGGCACCCGGCTTCCTGCTCGCCGTCGTGGCGGCGCTGGTGGTGGCCGTGATCGTCCAGCGAAGGCGCGGCCCGATGGCGCTCGAGGCCGGCCCGCTCGGTGCGGCGCTGGCGGGCGTCGCGATCGGGATCGGAGCGCTCGAGTTCGCCGGCTCGCTCGCCGACGAGGGCCACCCGGTCTGGCCGGGGCTGCTCGGCGGCGTCGCGTGCGCCGCGCTGGCCCAGGCCGCGACGCGCAACCTGTTCGCGCGCGCCGGTTCCCGTCTCGACGAGCGCGCCCGCGGGGCGCTGCCCGCGTACGCCGACGGGCTCTCGCTCGTGCTCGCCGCGGCCGCCGTCCTGGTCCCGCCGCTGTCGCTGGTCGCGCTCGTCTTCTTCGGCTTCCTGTTCGTGCGCGGGCGGCGGCGTGACGACCGCAAGTACGCCGGCCTGCGCGTGCTGAGGTGAGCACCGGCCGCGCGCGCCGGCGATCGCACCCGAAGGTCGTGCTGGCGGTCATCGACGGGATGCGGCCGGCGATGCTCGAGCGCGCGATCGAAGACGGCCGCGCTCCGGTGCTCGCGCACCTCGTAGAGCACGGCGTCTACGTCGACGACTGCGTCTCGGCCTTCCCGTCGGTGACCCCGGTCTGCACTGCGTCGATCGCCACCGGCGTGGGTCCCGCCGAGCATCGCATCCCGGGGATGAACTGGTTCCACCGCGGCGAGGCCCGCTATGTCGAGTACGGCTCCTCGTTCCAGGCGACGCGGACCTTCGGCATCCAGCGCTCACTGACCGACACGATCTACAACCTCAACCATGCTCACATGGCCCGCAGCGCGCCGACGATCTTCGAGCGCCTCGACGACGCCGACCTGCGGACGGCAGGGACCACGTTCCTGATCTATCGCGGGCGCCACCGCCACAGCCCGGCGGGAGAGAGCGCGCTCGCGCGTCTGGTGGGCGCGACCCTCTTCCGCCACGGCGTCTACGGGCCGCGCGAGCTCTTCTACGCCGACCTGTTCGCCTCGCGCAAGACCGGCTGCCGCGCGCAGCTCGGGATGCCAGGGGCACGCGACGCCCACGCCGGCTGCGTGGGCGCGCATCTGGTCGAGCACGACCTGTTCGACTTCATGCTGCTCTCGCTGCCCGACAACGACGCGCACTCACACCGCCGGGGGCCCGACGAGCAGGCGGAGTCGGTGGAGCTGGCCGATCGGCAGCTCGCGCGCGTGATGGAGCCGGCGGGCGGGGTGGAGGCCTTCCTCGAGGACCACCTCGTGATCATGCTCTCCGACCACGCCCACTCCCTCGTGGAGGAGCCGATCTCGCTGCGCGAGGCGTTCGCCGACTGGCGGGTCCTCCAGCCCGACGATCCACTGCCCGAGGGCGCCGAGATCGCACTCTGCCCCGGCCAGCGCTCCGCGATGATCTACGTCCTCGACCCCGAGGACCGCGAGGCGTTGCTCGATGACGTGATCGCCACGGCGCGCAAGCTGGACGGCGTGGACCTCGTGCTGTGGCGCGACGGCGACGAGGCAGTGGTGCGGCGCGGGCGCCGGCGGCTGCGCTTCTCACCCGGGGGCGACGTGAGCGACCTGCGCGGAGGTCGTTGGCACCTGGACGGCGAGCCGGGAGTTCTGAAGGGACGCCTCGTCGGCGGGCGCTTCGTGTCCGACGAGTATCCCGACGCGCTCGGGCGCGCGTGGTCGGCGCTCACCTGCGCGGCGGCCGGCGACGTGCTGCTCTCGGCAGCGCCCGGCTTCGAGTTCACCGACTGGGGCGGCTACGGCCACCTCGGCGGCGGCAGCCACGGCTCCCTGCATCGCGAGGACTCGCTGTCGCCGCTGGTGTGGGCGGGGGGCGGGCCCGCCTCGCGGGACGACCGCCTGCAGTGGTCGCTGCGCGACGTGGTCCCGATGGTGCTCGAGAACTTCGCCCTCTAAAGCGCGCCGGGGGTTCCCAGGCGTCCGCTACCCTGCCGCCGGTGTCGTGGAGCCTGCGCGCGTGAGACGGGCCGCGGCGCTGCTCGGCGCGGGCTCGCTGCTACTCGCCGCCTCGCCGGCCGCAGCCCAGACGGCCGGCTCGGCCGGCGCCGCTCGCGGGACGGAGGCCGTCGCGCCGCCGCGCGATCCCAACGAGCTCGTCAGCCCTCCGTCGCTGGAGTTCCCCCCGGTGGGCCGCGTGCGCACGGGGGAGAACGTGCTGGCGATCGCGCGCCGCGTCAAGCGCGTGCGGCAGACCGTGGCGCGGTACCCGGGCCACACGACGGCGGCCTACCTGAAGGGGGCCTCGCGCTGGCAGGTGTCGTTCTTTCGCCGTCAGCGCCGCGGCGAGCAGCGCAAGGAGATCGCGCAGGTCCTGATCGACGACCGCAGCGGCGCGGTGCTGGAGGCGTGGACCGGCTTCCAGGTCCCCTGGACGATGGCACGTGGCTACCCGGGCGCGTTCGGGCGCAAGGTCAACGCGCTGTACGTGTGGATCCCGCTGTGCCTGCTGTTCGTGCTCCCGTTCGTCGACCCGCGCCGGCCGTTCCGGCTGCTGCACCTCGACCTGCTCGTGATCGCCGGGCTCTTCTCGGCCTCGCTGGCGTTCTTCAACCACGGCAAGATCGGCGTCTCGGTCCCGCTCGCCTATCCGCCGCTGGTGTACCTGCTCGCGCGCATGCTCTTCGCGGCGCGACCGCAGCGCGGGCCGCCGCGTCCGGTGCGACTGCTCGTCCCGGTCTCGTGGCTGACCGTCGGCCTGATCTTCCTGGTCGGCTTCCGCGTCGGGCTCAACGTCGTCAACTCGAACGTGATCGACGTCGGCTATGCGGGCGTGATCGGCGCCGACCGACTGATGGACGGCACCCGGCTGTACGGGTCCTTCCCGGCCGGCAACGAGCACGGCGACACCTACGGCCCTGTCAACTACTACGCGTACGTGCCCTTCGAGCAGGCGCTGCCGTGGAGCGGCGCGTGGGACGACCTGCCCGCCGCGCACGGGGCCGCGGTGTTCTTCGACCTCCTGACTATTCTGCTGCTGTGGCTGCTGGGGCGGCGGCTGCGCGGGCCGCCACTGGGGATCGCGCTGGCCTACGCGTGGGCGGCCTGCCCGTTCACGCTCTTCGCGCTTTCGTCCAACAGCAACGACTCGTTCCTGGCGGCGCTGGTCGTCGGGGCAGTGCTCGTCGCCGCGTCGCCTCCGGCCCGCGGGGCGCTCGCCGCGCTGGCGGCGTTGACCAAGTTCGCCCCGCTCGCGCTCGTCCCCCTGCTGGCGAGCTATCGCGACCCGGATCGCCGCACCCGGCAGTCGCGGCCCCGGGAGCTCGCCGTCTTCGCGCTCGTCTTCGCGGCCACGGCGGCGGTCTGCCTGCTCCCCGTCCTGCTCGACGGCGGCCTGCGGCTGTTCTACGAGCGCACGGTGGAATACCAGAACGAGCGTGGCTCCCCGTTCTCGATCTGGGGTTTCGTCGGCGGGCTGGACGGCGCGCAGACCGCGGTCCAGGTGGCCGCGGCGCTGCTCGCAGCCGGTGTCGCCTTTCGTCCCCGCGAGCGCGATGCGGTCACGCTCAGCGCGCTGGCGGCGGCGGTGCTGATCGCCGTCCAGCTCGGCGTGACGCACTGGTTCTATCTCTACATCGTGTGGTTTCTGCCGCTGGTGCTGGTCGCGCTGCTCGCGCGCGGGCTCGAGCCGCGCGACGCGCGCGGGACCCGCTAGCGAACGCCCGGAGCCGGCTCGAGGACCGGCTCGATCGCATCGGCGCGCATCGGCTCTGACGCGCTGATCAGCACTCCCATCAGCCACGGGTCCTCGTCGGAGGTCTCGAAGCGGACCGGCATCTGCGTGATCAGCGCCTCCAGTGCCTGCTCGCGGCGAACGCCGATGATCCCCCCGCGCGGTCCCGTCATGCCGACGTCGGTGATGTAGGCGGTGCCGCCGGGCAGCACGCGCGCGTCGGCCGTCGGGACGTGCGTGTGGGTGCCGACGACCGCGGTCACGCGGCCGTCGAGATGCCAGCCCATCCCCACCTTCTCGCTGGTCGCCTCCGCGTGGATGTCCACGAGCACGTGATCGACGCGGGGCGTCAGGTCGTGCAGGACGGCATCGATCTCCGAGAACGCAGGTCGCCCGGCCTTCATGAAGAGGTTCCCCGACAGGTTGACCACGCCCAGGCGAGTGCCGTCGCGCTCGATCACGCAGCTGCCGTGGCCGGGCTGGCCGCGCAGGAAGTTCGCCGGCCTGACGATGCTGGGCTGCTCGTCGAGGTAGCCGTAGACCTCGCGGTGGCGATAGGCGTGGTTGCCCAGCGTGATCGCGTCCGCGCCCAGCGCGAAGAGCTCGTCGGCGCCCTTGGGCGTGATGCCGACTCCCCCGGCGAGGTTCTCGCCGTTTACGACCACGAAGTCGGGCCGGTGGCGCTCGCGCAGCGCCGGCAGCAGCGCGGCGAGCGTGCGGCGGCCGAGGCCGCCGACGAGGTCGCCGACGAACAGCAGCCTCACGACCGGCTGCCGGCGCCGAGCGATCCCATACCCTGGATGGCGAGGAGCGTTTCAGTGGGCGACAACGGCGAACGCCAGGACGACGAGGCCGACGCGCGCGAGCCGCGCGACGGGTCGGCCGCCGAGGACGCCCCGGACGACACCGGGACGCACGAGACGCTCGGGCCCGAGTCCGAGGCGATGCCGCCGCCTCCCGCGCGCGTCGAGCCCGTCGTCGTCCCGCGCTGGATCCAGCTCGTGGCGCTCCCGCTGGCGGTGCTCGCGCTGTACTCGCTCGCGCGCGCCGCCCACACGGTCCTGTTGATCTTCATCATCGCGGCGGTCATCGCACTGATCCTCAATCCGCTCGTCAAGTTCGTCGCGCGGCCGCTTGGGACGCGGGCTCTGAAGCTGCCGCGCGGGCTCGCGGTCTTCGCCGTGTATAGCGGATTCTTCCTCGCCGTCGCCGGAGGCGCCGCGCTGCTGACCAACCCGGTGGTCGACCAGGTGCAGGCGCTCCAGCGCGACATCCCCAGCCTGGTCGAGTCGGCCAACGGCACGCTGGCCGACGTGCAGGAGTGGCTCGACGACCGCGGCATCGGTATCGAGATCAAGCGTCAGGGCGAGACGGCGCTGGAGACCCTCCAGGACAAGGTGGTCAGCGGCTCGGGCTCCTTCGTGTCCTTCGGCCAGGACCTGCTCCAGCGCCTCGTCGAGGTCGGCTTCGCGGCGATCCTGGTGCTGGTGATCTCGATCTACATGCTGCTCTACGCCCCCCGCATCGGGCTGCTCGTGCGCTCCGCGCTGCCCCCGGGCGACGGAAGCGATGAGGACGACTACTCGCTGCGAGTCCAGCGCGCGGTCTCGGGCTACGTGCGCGGGCAGCTGCTGTTCTCGCTGATCATGGGCGTCAGCGCGGGCGTCGCGCTCTACCTGTTCGGGCTGATCGGCATCTTCCCCGACGGTCGGCGCTATGCGCTGTTCTTCGGGCTCTTCTTCGGCGTGATGGAGCTCGTTCCCTACATCGGCCCGGTGCTGGGGGCGGTTCCCCCGGTGCTGGTCGCGCTCTTCGACGATCCGCTCACCGCCGTGTGGGTGGCGCTGCTGTTCCTCGCGCTCCAGCAGCTCGAGGGCCACGTGGTCGCGCCCCAGGTCTTCGGCCACTCGCTGCGCATCAACCCGCTCCTGGTCATCTTCGCGCTGCTGGTCGGCGGCGAGCTCTACGGGATACTCGGCGCGTTCGTCGCGCTGCCGCTGGCCGCGGTGGCGCGTGAGACCGCGGTCTACCTCCGGCGCCACCTCGTGCTCGAGCCCTGGAGCGTCGCCCGGCCCGCCGCGCTGGCGGGAGCCGGCGCGAGCCCGGGCTCGGGACTGGGCGGACCGGCGGGCTCGCCGGCCTCGCCGCCCTGCCCGGAGTGCGGCACGGAGCCGGCCTCCGGCGACGCGTTCTGCCGTTCCTGCGGCGCGTCGCTGGAGCCTCGCGTGTCGGCGCCTGGGTAGCCTCCCGGCATGGCCTCCACCGGGATCGCGGGGCCGGCGCAGGACACCGCCGGCGCCGCTCCGGCGCTCGCCGCCGCCGGCCTCACCCGCCGCTTCGGCGAGCGGGTGGCGCTGCGCGACGTCTCCTTCGCCGTCGCCCCCGGCGAGCTCGTCGCGGTGATCGGCCCCAACGGCGCCGGCAAGACGACGCTGCTCTCGATCCTCGCCGAGATCCTGGCCCCCGACGAGGGAACTGTGACCCGCCCCGACGGAGGAGTCGGCTGGGTGCCCCAGCAGCCGGCGGTCTACTCAAAGCTCTCCGTGTCGGAGAACCTGCGCCTGTTCGCGCGCCTGGAGAAGGTCCCCGATCCGGACGCGGCGGTGCAGCGGATGCTCGAGCAGGCGGGGCTGGCCGACCGCGCCGACGACGAGCTCTCCGAGCTCTCCGGCGGCAACCGCCAGCGCGTCAACATCGCCGTCGGGCTGCTCGCCGATCCCGCGGTCGTCCTGCTCGACGAGCCGTCCTCGTCGCTGGACCCGCGCCAGCGCGAGCGGCTGTGGGAGTTCGTCGGCGGACTGACCGAGCGGGGCACGAGCGTCCTCTACTCGACGCACAACGTGCAGGAGGCCGAGCGCTACGCCGACCGCGTGCTCGTACTGGCCGACGGCGACCTGATCTTCACCGGCACGCCGCGCGCGCTCGAGCTCGAGGTGGGCGACTCGGGGATCGACTTCGAGGCGGCGTTCGTGCGCTTCCTGCACGAGAAGGGTCACTGAGGCCGCGTGCGCTGGCTGCTGCTCAAGGACCTCCAGATACTGCGCCGCTCGCCGCTGCTGGTGGCGCTCCTCGTCGTCTACCCGGTCGCGATCGCGCTGCTGATCGGCCTCGCGCTGTCGAAGGGGCCCGACAAGCCCAAGGTCGCCTTTCTCAACCTCGTCCCCTCGAGCTCCAGCACGTTCGAGCTGGGCGGCGAGCGCATCGACGCCTCCCGGTACGCGAGCGAGCTGTTCCGGTCGGTGCAGCCCGTTCGGGTGAAGTCGCGCGCCGAGGCGCTCGACAAGGTGAAGTCGGGCGACGTCCTGGGCGCGCTGATCATCCCCGCAGACATCACCGAGAAGCTCACGACCGGCCTGCAGAGCGCGGACGTCGAGGTGATCTACAACAACGAGGATCCGGTCAAGGGACGCTTCGTCGACCAGATCATCAACTCGCGCCTGGCCGACGCCAACGCGGCGCTGGCGGACAAGTTCAAGGAGATCGCGATCGAGGACATCCGGCTGCTGCTCGACGGCGGCGAGCTGTCGCTGTTCGGGCGCGAGCTGGACATCCTCGGGCTGCGGCGCTCGCGCGAGATTCTCCAGGGAACGCTGCGCACGCTCCCCCGTAGCGCGCCCGAGCGGCGCCGGCTCCGGGACGTGGAGCGCTTCGCCGGTCTCGCCGTCGCCAACCTCAACCTCGCCAACGACGTGGTCTCGACGGTCTCCCGGCCGGTCCGGGTGAAGCGCACGGCGCTGAAGGGGGGCCGCACCCCGCTCGACGCGTTCGCGGTGGCGATCGCGGTGACGATCTCGCTGATGTTCGTGACCGTGCTGCTCGCCTCGGGGATGCTGGCGCTCGAGCGCGAGGAGAACGCATTCTCGCGACTGGTGCGCGGGCTCGTGTCGAGGACGGGCCTGCTGGTCGAGAAGGTCGGCCTCGCGGCGCTCTGCGCCTTCGCGGTCGCGCTGGTGATGCTGTGCGGGATCGGGATCTTCGTGGGCCTCGACTGGGGGCGCTTCCCGCTGTGGCTGCTCGCACTCGCCGCCGGCGCGCTGGCCTTTGCCTCGCTGGGCGTGGCGATCGGCGGCCTGGCGCGCGAGGTGCGCGCGGCGTCGCTGCTGGCCTTCCTGCTCTCGCTGCCGATCGCCTTCCTCGCGCTGGTGCCCAGCGGCGCGGTGTCGGGAGCGCTCTACGACGTGATCCGCTTCGTCTCCGCGCTGTTCCCGTTCAAGCCCGCCCTCAGCGCGCTCGACGACGCGCTCAACGACAGCGGCAGCGGGATGCTCGTCCCGGTGCTGCACCTGCTCGGGCTCAGCGCGGGCTTCGGGCTGATCGCGCGGCTCGCGCTGCGGCGCTTCGGCTGAGGCGGGCGCCGGCGCGGAACGATTCGGGGCGGCACCGTGCCGCCAGTATCCTGGGCGCGATGGCCTTTCCGCAAACGCGCCTGCGGCGCCTGCGCAAGACCGGGATCCTGCGCGAGCTCGTGCGCGAGACCGAGCTCGACGCGCGGCGGCTCGTGTCCCCGATGTTCGTGGCCCACGGGACCGACGCGCGCGAGCCGATCGCCTCCATGCCCGGCGTCGACCGCCTCTCGATCTCGCACGCCGTCGACGAGGCCGGGGAGGTCGCGGCGCTGGGCATCCCCGCCGTGCTCCTGTTCGGGATCCCCGCCGACAAGGACGCCGAGGGGTCGGGCGCGTGGGACGACGAGGGCGTCGTCCAGCTCGCCACGCGCGCGATCAAGGAGGCCCACCCCGATCTGCTCGTGATCACCGACGTGTGCCTGTGCGAGTACACCGACCACGGCCACTGCGGCCTGGTGCGCTCCGACGGGACCGTCGACAACGACGCCTCGCTGGAGCTGCTGGCGCGCACGGCGATCTCCCACGCGCGCGCCGGCGCCGACGTCGTGGCGCCGTCGGACATGATGGACGGGCGCGTCGGCACGATCCGCGCGGCGCTGGACGACGAGGGGCTCGCCGACACGCCGATCATCGCCTACTCCGCCAAGTTCGCCTCGGCCTTCTACGGCCCCTTCCGCGAGGCCGCCGGCTCCACCCCCGCGTTCGGGGACCGCCGCGCCTACCAGATGGACCCCGCCAACGCGCGCGAGGCCGTCCGCGAGGCGCGGCTGGACATGGAGGAGGGGGCCGACGCGGTGATGGTCAAGCCGGCGCTGCCCTACCTCGACGTGATCCGGCGCGTGCGCGAGGCGACCGACCTGCCGGTCGCCGCGTACAACGTCAGCGGCGAGTACGCGATGATCAAGGCGGCGGCCGCGGCCGGGTACCTCGACGAGCGCGCTGCCGTGCTCGAGGCCCTCACCGGGATCCGCCGCGCCGGGGCCGACATCGTCATCACCTACCACGCCAAGGACGTCGCCGGATGGCTACGCCAGACCTGACCGCCACACCCAAGCTGCGCTCCCGCAAGCACGGAGCGGCGATCCCGCTGGACGAGCTCGACCGCCGGCTGCTCAACCTGATGCAGGGCAGCTTCCCGCTCGAGGCCCGGCCCTACGCCGCGGTGGCGAAGCTGGCCGAGGTCGACGAGGCGGAGGTCCTCTCGCGCGTGCGCCACCTGCTCGACCAGCGCATCATCCGCCAGGTCACCCCGATCTACGACACGCGCGCGCTCGGCTACTCCTCGATGCTCGTCGCCGCCAAGGTCGATCCCGAGTTCCCCCACCGCGCGGCCACGGTCATCAACTCGCACCCGGGCGTGTCGCACAACTACCTGCGAAACCACGACTTCAACCTGTGGTTCACGATCGCCGTCGAGGAGGACTCAAGGCTGGGGCTCGAGGGGACGCTCGCGCTGCTGCAGGACCTGACCGGCGCCGAGTCGATCCGTCAGCTGCCGACGCTCAAGCTGTTCAAGATCCGGATGGACCTGGAGATGGAGGGCGAGACGCGCGACCTCGCCTCGGCCGGCGTCGCCGAGAACCCGATCGAGCTCGACAAGCAGCCCTACGACGACTTCGACGTGGCGGTGATCCGCGCCACGCAGGGCGACCTGCCGGTCGCTCCCGAGCCCTACGTCCCCGCCGCGCGCGAGCTGGGCGTCACCGTGGACCGTCTGCTCGAGCACCTGGCGGGGATGAAGGAGCGCGGCCTGCTGCGCCGCGTCGCCGCGATCCTGTTCCACCGCCGCGCCGGCTTCTCGGCCAACGGGATGGGCGTGTGGAAGGTGCCCGACGAGCAGATCCTCGACATCGGGCCGCGCATGGCCGCCTTCCGCGGCATCTCGCACTGCTACCAGCGCCCCACCTACGCGGACTGGCCCTACTCGGTCTTCACGATGGCCCACGGGCGATCCAAGCAGGAATGCGACGCGATCCTGGAGTCGATCGCCGAGCAGACCGGGATCGAGGAGCGCTCCACGCTGTACTCCTCGACCGAGTTCAAGAAGATCCGCCTTCTCTACTTCACCGACGACTTCAGGAAATGGGAAGCGGAGCACGCGTAGGCGTGCCGCTGGCCGACTCGCGCTCCGCCGAGCTGTACCGCCGCGCCGTCGAGCTGCTGCCCGGCGGGGTGAACTCGCCGGTGCGCGCGATGCGCTCCATCGGCCGCGACCCGCTCTTCGTCGAGCGCGCGCAGGGCGCCGAGATCGTCGACGTCGACGGCAACCGCTACGTGGACTGGGTGTGCTCGTGGGGGCCGCTGATCCACGGCCACGCCGACCCCAAGGTGCTGCGCGCCGTCACGGACGCGGCGTCGCGCGGGACCACCTTCGGCGCGCCCACGGAGGGCGAGGTGGCGCTGGCGGCCGAGATCGCCGCGCGTGTGCCCTCGGTCGAGATGGTCCGCATGACCTCGTCGGGCACGGAGGCATCGATGACCGCCGTGCGGCTGGCGCGCGCGGCCACGGAACGCGACCCGGTGCTCAAGTTCGCCGGCGCCTACCACGGGCACGTGGACGGGCTGCTCGCCGACGCGGGCTCGGGCCTCGCCACGCAGGCGATCCCGGCCAGCCCGGGCGTGACCGCCGCGGCCGCCGGCGACACGGTGGTGATCGGCTGGAACGATCCGCAGGCGCTCGAGGACGCGATCGGCCGGCACGCGTTCGCGGCGATCCTGGCCGAGCCCTACCCGGCGAACATGGGCCTGGTCGTGCCGGAGGAGGGCTACCTCGCGCAGCTGCGCGAAGCGGCAGATCGCAACGGCGCGCTGCTGGTCTTCGACGAGGTGATCACCGGCTTCCGGGTCGCCCGCGGGGGCGCGCAGGAGCGAGAGGACGTCCTCCCCGACCTCACGGTGATGGGGAAGATCGTCGGCGGCGGGCTTCCGGCCGCCGCACTCGGCGGCCCGCGCGCGCTGATGGAGCGCCTGGCGCCCGCGGGCGACGTCTACCAGGCCGGGACTCTGTCGGGGAACCCGCTTGCCGTCGCCGCGGGCCTGTCCGCGCTGCGCCGGCTGGACGGCGCCGCCTACGCGCGCCTGGAGCAGACCACGGAGCGGCTCGCCGGCGGTCTGCGCCACGCGGCGGGCGAGTACCCGGTCACGGTCGTGGCGGTCCCGGGCCTGGTGACAACGTTCTTCAGCGCCGAGTCCGTGCGCGACTACAGCGGCGCCCGCGCCTGCGACCTCGACGCGCACGCCGCCTGGTGTCGCGGGCTGCTGGCTCGCGGCGTCTACCCGCCGCCGTCCCAGTTCGAGGCCTGGTTCCCGTCGCTGGCCCACACCGAATCACACGTCGACAGCACGCTGGAGGCGGCCGCCGCGGCGTTCGCGGAGCTGGCGTGAGCGCGCTGCGCGAGCGCTTGCGCGCGCAGGGCGGCCTGGTCGCCGAGGCCGTCGGCTCGCCGGCGCCCGACGAGGACACGCCCGGGCCGGGACGGCTGGCCGCGGCCGGTCCGCGCGCCTCGGCGGCGCCGGAGCGCTACGAGCTGCTGGTGGACCTGATCCACGAGGGCTACCTGCTCCACTACGAGGGCCGCGGCCGGGTGGTCGCCCCTGCAGACCCGGACCTCGCCCTGCTGGCCGGCGACCAGCTCTACGCGCTAGGGCTGGCCGACCTCGCCGAGATCGGGGACCTCGAGGCGGTCCGCGAGCTGGCCGACGTGATCTCGCTCTGCGCGCAGGCCCGCGCCGCCGGCCGGCGCGACCTCGCCGACGCCGTGTGGGAGGCGGGAGCCAGCGCCGTCGGCTGGGGCGCGAGCGACGCGCACGAGGCTGCCGAGGGCCTGGCGCGAGAGGGTCACGACGGGGCGGCGGCGGCCCTCCTCAGCGCGGCCCGGGATGCTCGCGCCGACGGCGCGCAAGGGCGCTGAATCCCCGTAGCCATGGGCTTTGTGCCGTCCGTATCCATGTTGACGATAGGCTGTCCCGACCGCTTTAGTTGAGTCTCCCCCCGAGGCGGTTCTCCTTGCCCGATCGCCGCAAGAACATCAAGTCCTCCTACACCTCCGAGCGGAGCGTTCCGGGCGCGTTCGAGGGCGAGACCGTCACCCGGCGGCGGTTCATGACCGGCAGCGTGCACGTGTTCGGCGGCATGGCGGCCGCAGCGTTCACCCTGCCCGCTCTGGGCTTCGCACTGGGTCCCGTCTTCGAGCAGGACGAGATCCGCTGGGAGGACGTGGGGGCGACGGGCGACTTCCCGCTGGCCACCTACGTTCCCCGCGTGATCACGTTCACCCCGGGCATCGGCGAGGTCGGCAAGACGACTGTCTACGTCCGCCGCCACAACCCGGAGATCGACCCGCCCAAGAAGGACCGCTACGACAACTTCGTAGCGATGACGACGCGCTGCATGCACCTCGGCTGCCCGATCCGCTACATCGAGGCCTCGCAGCGTTTCGTGTGCCCGTGTCACGGCGGCGTCTACGACTTCCAGGGCAAGGTCTCCGGAGGCCCGCCCGTGCGTCCGCTCGACCGCTTCTACACGCGCGTCCAGCGTGGGCGCGTCGAGGTCGGGCCGCGCTACAGCGTCAACTCCGAGCTGCGGCGCTTCTCGCCACGCGACCCCGGTGAGCCGCTCGATGGGATCGGCCAGTACGCCTATCCGCGCCGTCCGTCCACCGCCCCGCGGCCGAAGGACGCCAAGCGCTCATGAAGCTCAAGCTCCCCAAGCCGCCGGTCCCGGGCAGCCTCATGCCGCGCCCCAAGCGGCCGGGGGACGGCAACGGGAACGGCAACGGCAGGGTCTCGCCGGCGGAGCAGGCGGTCGAGACGGCCAAGGAGAGCGGGATCACCGCCGTCGACTGGATCGACGAGCGCACCTCGCTGTCGGGTGGCGCGCGGTGGATGATGTTCCGCAAGGTCCCCAAGGGCACCAACTGGTTCTACACGCTGGGCTCGGCGACGATGTTCGCCTTCCTCTCCCAGGCCGTGACCGGGGTGTTCCTGGCGATGTACTACGACCCGTCCCCGGTGCGCGCGTACGAGTCCACGCGCTACCTGACCAACGAGGCCTTCCTCGGCGAGTTCGTGCGCGGGATGCACAAGTGGGGCTCGACCGTGATGGTGATCCTTGTCTTCCTTCACATGGCGAGGACGTTCTTCTTCGGCGCCTACAAGTACCCGCGCGAGCTCAACTGGGTGATCGGAGTCGTCCTGCTGATCCTCACGCTGGTCATGTCCTTCACGGGCTACCTGCTGCCCTTCGACCAGCGCTCCTACTGGGCGACGATCGTCGGCGTGAACATCAACGGGACCGGGCCGCTGATGGGTCCGTACCTGTCCGACTTCCTGCGCGGGGGGTCGGACTTCGGCGCCACGACGCTGTCGCGCTTCTACGCGATCCACATGCTGCTGGTGCCCGGGGCGCTCGCGGCGCTGATCGGCGCGCACCTCTACCTGGTCGCCCGGCTCGGCACGACCGCCCCGCCGTGGCTCAAGGCCGAGCCCTCCGAAGAGCTGCGCCGCTCCAAGGTCTGAGGGAGCACGGCTCATGAACCAGCGCGACAAGGAGCAGTACCTCCGCGAGTACTCGATCCTCAAGGCGCAGGGCAAGCCGTTCTTCCCCTACGCGGTGGCCAAGGACTCGGCGATGGCCGCGGTCGTCCTGCTGACGATCGTCCTGATGTCGCTGATCCTGGGCGCCGAGCTCGGTCCCAAGGCCGACCCGACGACGACCACCTACGTCCCGCGGCCCGAGTGGTACTTCTTCTTCCTCTTCGAGGTGCTGCGGGTGCTCAAGCCCGCCGAGCTCGTCCCGCTGGCGACGATCGGGATCCCCACCCTGTGCATGATCCTGCTGATCCTGCTGCCCTTCTACGACCGCGGGCCGGAGCGCCGCCCGGAGCGGCGCCCGATCGCGACGGCCGCGGGCATCTTCACGATCGTCGCGATGGCCTACCTCACCTACCTCGGCGCGGCGGCCGGCTCGCCGACGGAGATCGAGGCCAAGGCGCCGTCGGACCTCACCGGCGCGGCGCTGCAGGAATACGAGGCGGGGAAGCTGGTGGCCGCCCAGTCGGGCTGCCTGGCCTGCCACAAGTTCGGCCACAACGGGAACGACGGGCCCGGTGCCGAGCTGAGCAAGATCGGCGACCGCCTGCCCCGGGAGGCGATCGCGCGGACGCTGCAGAACCCGACGGCGCCGATGCCCTCCTACAAGGACCTCCCGCCCGACAAGTTCTCCAACCTCGTCTCGTTCCTCTCCCAGCTCAAGTAGGCCCGGCGTGACGGCGCGCCCCGGCGCAGGGACGCTGGAGGAGGGCCAGGTGCGCGCGATGTTCGATCGCATCGCCGGCGTCTATGACCGGATGAACGGGGTCATGACCGCGGGGCTGCACCACCAGTGGCGGCGCCGCGCGGCCGATCTGGCCGATGTCGGCGCGGGCGACCGCGTGCTAGACGTGGCGACCGGGACCGGCGACCTGGCGCTCGAGCTCGCACGCCGCGTCGCGCCCGGCGGGGAGGTGGTGGGGTCGGACTTCTCCGAGGGGATGCTCGACCGCGCCAGGGCGAAGTCGGGGCAGGCGCCCGCCGGCGTCACGCTCTCCTTCGAGTGGGGCAACGCCCTCTCCCTGCCCTACGAGACCGGCTCCTTCGCGGCGGCGACCGTCGGTTTCGGCGCGCGCAACTTCTCCCGCCTGGAGCCGGGGCTCGCCGAGATGGCGCGGGTGGTGCGGCCCGGCGGCCGGGTCGTGATCCTCGAGCTCACGACTCCCCAGCGTCCACCGCTTGCGTGGTTCTACTCGCTCTGGTTCGACCGGATCGTGCCCGCGCTGGGACAGATCGCGGGCGACAGCGACGCCTACAGCTACCTGCCGAGCTCCGTCAAGCGCTTTCCGGCGCCGCGCGAGCTGGCTGCCCGCATGGAGCAGTGCGGGCTCGTACGGATCCGGTGGATCCTCACGGCGGGCGGCATCATCGCGCTGCACGTCGGCGAGGTGGCGCGCTGATGGCGGTCGCGCCGACGGTCGAGGCGATCGTGCAGGCAGCCGGCGAGCACGTCCCGGAGTTGATGGCCGCGCTCGAGAAGCGCCTGGCCGAGCTGGCCACCGGGCACGGGGACGTGCTCGCGCGCCACGGCGGCGAGACGATCGCCGCGGGCGGCAAGCGACTGCGGCCGCTGCTCGTCTTCGTCGCCGCCGGCGACCCCCCGCCCGAATCCCGCGGGCGGCTCGTGAGCGCCGCGGCGGCGATCGAGCTCGTGCACTCGGCGACGCTCGTTCACGACGACGTGCTGGACGCGGCGGAGCTGCGGCGCGGGCGGCCGACGGTCGCGGCCTCGGGGGGCCGCGCCGCCGCGACCGCGACCGGCGACCTGCTCTTCTCGCGCGCCTTCGCCGAGCTGGCGGCGGGCGGGCAAGCCGACCAGGTCCGCGTGCTCTCGGCAGCATCGACAGCCCTGGCCGAAGGCGAGCTCCTCCAGCGCGCCGACGCGTGGGACGCCGGCGTCAGCGCCGAGCGCTATGAGCATCGCTGCGAGCTCAAGACTGCACGCCTCTTCCAGGCCGCCTGCGAGCTGGGCGCGCTGGAGTCAGCGGGGGGAGGCCCGGAGCTCGCGCGCGGCCTCGGGGAGTTCGGCCGTCGCATCGGCCTGGCCTTTCAGCTGCTCGACGACGTCCTGGACGTCTCCGGGCCCGTCGAGCGCACGGGCAAGCAGCGCGGCGCCGACCTGCTCGACGGAACGGTGACGCTGCCGCTGATCCTGGCCCGGCAGCGCGATCGCGAGCTGGCGGGACTCGACCTGCGGTCGATTGCCACGACGGCCGACGCCGAGCGGCTCTGCGCGGCGATAGAGGCGAGCGGCGCCCTCGAGGAGGCACGCGCGCGGGCGATGGAGATGGTCGGCGCGGCGCGGGCGCAGCTTCCTCCGCTGCCCAGCCGCCAGCGCGAGGCGCTCGAGCTGATCGCCGCGGGGGTGGTCGACCGCTACGCGTAGCGGCCGCGGGTCCGCCGCGGCCGCAGGGGGAAGCCTAGAAGTCGAGCGGGTGGATCTGGTCGGCCCACAGCGCGGAGACGAAGCGCTCGACTTCGTCCTCCATGTTCGCGTAGGCGAGCTGCTTGAGGTCACGCAGCAGGGCCTGGGTGCCGGTGTCGAGCTCCTCGTCGAGGCGCTCGACGATCGACGTCTCCCACACGCCCTCGGCGTCCCACTCGCAGTTCGGGCAGCGCAGCTGGAGATCCCAGCCGTTGTCGCCGGCCTCCTGCCAGTGGGTGGGATAGACGAGATGCGACGCGCATTCAGGGCAGACGTGCAGGTCCTCAGCGGGAGCGGTCCCGTTCCGGGCGCTGGGGTCATCGGGGAGCTGGTCGGCGAAGTAGACGATCTCGATCGTCTTGCCGCTGGGCAGGACGACGCGTCGAACGCCGTGGTGGTTGTCGGGCTGAAGGCTCATTCGTCGACCTCGATGGCCCGTTCATCGGTCCCGACCACTGCAAACTTGACCCTAGGGTCCAGACCCCATACGAAACCTGGACGAACGGTTGGTTTCGGGCGTCGTGCATCCGACTCGCTAGGCTGTCCGTACACCCCCGCGGAGGCTGTACTTGCCCTCAATTGGCCCACTCGAGCTCGCCATCGTCCTGCTGATCGTGATCCTGATCTTCGGACCGAAGCGGCTGCCGAGCATCGGGCGCTCCCTCGGCCACGGGATGCGCGAGTTCAAGGAATCGATCACCGGCTCCTCCAAGGACGAGGACGACGACGAGGAAAAGGCCCAGCTCCCCGCCGCCCAGGCCGAGCCGACGGCCACGACGACCCCGGCCGAGCCGCCGGTGGCCGCCGAGCAGGACCGCTCCGGCCGCAGCGCGTAGGCGCGGCGCCGCCCCGCCGCCATGGCGACCGCGCTCCGGCCGATCGGTCACGAGGACCGGCTGAGCCTCGTCGAGCACCTCGACGAGCTGCGTACGCGGCTGATGATCAGCGCCGCCGCGCTGATCGTCGCCTTCTCCTTCACCTTCTGGCAGAACAACGCGATCCTCGACATCGTCAACCGTCCACTGGAGTCCACCCAGAACCTGGACGGCAAGAAGCGCAGCCAGGATCCGCTCGAGCAGTCGGCCCGCTTCCAGATCCGCCTCGGCGAGGCGCTGAGCGCCACCGGGCCGGCCCTGCGCGACGTTCGCTCGAGCCTGGACGGGCTCTCGCGCTCGTCGCGGCTGTCCCCCGCCGACCGAGCGTCGCTGCGGGCGCCGGTGGCGCGCCTGGACGAGGCGGTGCGGCGGATCGAGGCGGCGGCGCAGGCAGTCCCCAAGAACCGCCAGCGCCAGCCCGTCACCCTGGGGCCGGCCGAGCCGTTCACGACCACGATCTCGCTGGCGCTCTACGCCGCCCTGCTGCTCGTGCTGCCGCTCGTCCTCTACCAGGCGTATGCCTTCGTGCTGCCGGCCTTCAGCCCGGCCGAGCGCCGCGCCGCGCTCCCGCTGATGGCGATGGTCCCCGTGCTGTTCGTCGCCGGGGTCCTCTTCGGCTACTTCGTCGTGCTGCCCCGGGCGATCGGCTTCCTGCAGAACTTCAACGACGACTCCTTCGACATCCTCCTGCAGGCGCGCGACTACTACCGCTTCGCGATCCTCTTCATGGGTGCGATCGGGCTGATGTTCCAGATCCCCGTCGGCGTTTTGGCGATCACCCGGCTCGGCATCGTCACCCCGCGCCAGCTGCGGCAGAACCGCGGCTACGTGATCCTGGGCATCGCCGTGCTCGCGGCGGTGGCCACGCCGACGCCCGACCCGGTGACCATGACCCTCGCGATGGGGCCGCTGATCCTCCTCTTCGAGCTGAGTATCCTGCTCGCGAGCTGGATCGACCGCCGCTCCCGTGCGGCCGATGCCGAGGCGGAGGAGATCGCGGCCGCGGAGGCCCGGCTGGACCAGGAGGAGGACGACCCCGATGCTGTTTGACCTCAGAGGCCGCGGCCGCCGGCGCACCGTGCAGGTCATCTATCTGACCCTGGCGATCCTGATGGGCGGGGGACTGGTCTTCTTCGGCATCGGCGGGGACGTCTCCGGCGGCCTCTTCGACGCCTTCAGCGAGCGCGGCGGCGGGAGCGGCGGCTCCGACCGCCTCGAGCAGCAGGTCAAGTCGCTGCAGCGGCGCGTGCGCACCAACCCGCGCGACGCGCAGGGGTGGGCGCTGCTGGCCCGCGCCCGCTACCAGGTGGCCGGCCAGGGCGACAACTACGACCAGGCCAGCGGAACCTTCACCGGCAAGGGCCGGCGCGAGCTGGCGGGGGTCGCCCAGGCGTGGGAGCGCCACCTCGCCCTGCGACCGGACCCGCCCAACGCCAACGTCGCCACGCTGATGGTGCAGGCGTTCGGCCCGCTCGGGCTAAACGACGCCGCCCAGGGGGTGACCGCGGCCGAGCTCGTGGCCGAGGCGCGCCCGAGCGCGAGCGCCTACTACCAGCTCGCGCTGTTCGCCTACGCCGCCAAGCAGACCCGCAAGGGCGACCTCGCCGGGCAGAAGGCGGTCGAGCTGGCCCCCGCGGCGCAGCGCTCGCAGGTCAAGGCCCAGGTCGACCAGGCCAAGCGCGACGGCGGCTTCCCGAAGGCCGGCGCGGAAGGCCAGTCCCAACCCCAGCCGCAGCCCGCGCAGTAGCCTCCGGCGGGCGGGCAGACTGGGTGCGCGCCCTCGTGGAGCGCCGGTGGGTGGGCGCTAACATGGCGAGCCGCTTCGCGGGCCGTTAGCTCAACTGGCAGAGCAGGAGACTCTTAATCTCAAGGTTGAAGGTTCGAGTCCTTCACGGCCCATCCTCCGGCTGAACCGACGCGCCGCCCTGGCGATCGCCGCAGCGCTGCTGATGCCGGCGCCGCCCGCCCCGGCGTTCCCGGGAGGCAACGGGCAGATCGCATTCTCCAGGCTGCGGGTCGACGGCTTCGAGATCTTCAAGATGAAGGCCGACGGTACCCGCAGCACGCGGCTGACCACCAACGAGAGCAGTGACATCCAACCCGCGTGGTCCGCCGACGGGAAGAGGATCGTCTTCGCAAGCGACCGCGACGGCACCCTCCAGGTCTTCAAGAGGAAGGCCGACGGGACCGGCCAGAAGCGCGTGACCGACGACTCCGACCAGGACTTCGCTCCGGTCTGGTCGCCCGACGGGACCGAGATCGCCTTCGTCAGCGCGACGGCAACTTCGAGATCTACAAGATGAACGCCGACGGAAGCGATCAGACACGTCTGACGACCAATGTCGACGAGGACAACGACCCGGCATGGTCCGCCGATGGGACCAAGATCGCCTTCACGAGCGACCGCAGCGGCGACGAGGACATCTGGCAGATGGACGCCACTGACGGCGCGAACCCGGAGAACCTCTCTGCGAACAACACCGCCCGGGACTTCGACGCCGCATGGTCTCCCGACGGGACGAACATCGTCTACACCAGCAACGCGGGCGGCGACTTCGAGATCTACAGGATGGAAGCCGACGGCGATAACCAGCAGAACCTGACCGATAACACCGATATTCCTGATTCGCAGCCGGCATGGTCGCCCGACGGGACCAAGATCGCCTTCACCAGCGTCCGCGACGCCAACGACGACATCTACAAGATGAACGCCGACGGGACTAACCAGACGCGTGTGACCACGAACCTCGCCAGCGACCAGTACCCGGACTGGCAGCCTCGCTAGCGCCCGCCCGCGCTGAGCGCAACCGGTAGCGTCATGAGCGCGATGACCACCGCGCTTGCCTGCCTGGACGGACGTGTGACGCCCGCTGCCGACGCCGTGATCTCCGCGACTGACGACGGCCTCCTGCGCGGCGACGGAGTCTTCGAGGTCTCGCGGCTCTACGCCGGCCGCCCCTACGCCTTCGACGAGCACCTCGCGCGCATGGAGCAGTCGGCGCGCAACCTGCGGCTGCCCTTCGACGCCGATCGCCTGCGCGACGACGCGCGCGCGCTGCTGGCCGAGGCGGGCGAGGTGGACGCGCTGCTGCGCCAGCTGTGGACGCGCGGCGGGCGGCGGCTGTCGCTGATCGAGGCGCTGCCGCCGCTGCCTCCATCGATCCGCCTGGGGCTCGTCACCTACGCACCGACGCGCGTGCTGGACGGTGTCAAGTCGCTCTCCTACGCGGCGAACATGCTCTCGACGCGGCTCGCGCAGGAGCGCGGCTTCGACGAGGCGCTGCTGGTGACGCCGCACGGACGCGTGCTGGAGGGCCCGACGTCGTCGTTCTTCTGGGTCCGCGACGGGCGCCTGCACACGCCGCCGCTGTCCGAGCACATCCTCGACTCGATCACCCGGCGGCGGGTGATCGAGCTGATGGAGGACGTCGTCGAGGAGTCGTGCACGCCCGATGACCTGACACACGCCCAGGAGGCCTTCCTCGCCTCGAGCCTGCGCGAGGTGATGGCGGTCTCGGCGATCGAACAGACCGAGCTCGACCGCACCGGCGCGATCACCGCCGAGGCGGGCCGGCGGCTGCGCGAGCGGATCGCCGAGGAGCTGGCGGTCCAGACGCTCTAGCCTGCGGCCGCGGGGCAGGACCGCCCGCCGCTGTAGCGTGCGGCCCGTGCGGATCCTGACCGTGATCGGGAACCGGCCGCAGTTCGTCAAGGCCGCCGCCGTGTCACGGCGCCTGCGCGCCCAGCACGAGGAGGTGCTCGTCCACACCGGCCAGCACCACGACGACGAGCTGTCCCGGGTCTTCATCGACGAGCTCGACGTCCCGGCGCCCGAGCGCGAGCTGGGGATCCACTCCGGCTCGAACGCGTCGCAGACGGCGCGGATGCTGGCGGCGCTCGAGCCGCTGCCGGCGGAGGTGAAGCCGGACATGGTGCTGGTCTACGGCGACACCAACTCGACCCTGGCGGGCGGGCTCGTCGGCGCCCAGGCCGGCCTGCCGGTGGCCCACGTCGAGGCGGGGATGCGCTCCTTCGACCGCGCCATGCCCGAGGAGCTCAACCGCGTGCTGACCGATCACCTCAGCGCGCTGCTGCTGTGCTCGTCGCCGGCGGCCGTGGAGAACCTGCGCCGCGAGAGCGTCGCGGGACGAGTGGAGCTGGTGGGTGACGTGATGGCCGACGTGGCGCTCCTGCTCCAGCCGCGCGCGCGCGAGCGCACAGATGTCCTGCGCCGGTTCGACGTCGAGCCGGGCGGCTTCCTGCTCGTCACCGCCCACCGCGCGGGCAACGTCGACGACCCGGCACGGCTCGAGCGGCTGGTCGCGCTGCTCGAGGCGCTCCCGCACCCGGCGGTGCTGCCGCTTCACCCGCGCACGCGCGGTCAGCTCGAGGCCGCCGGTCTGATGGACCGCGTCAACGCGATTGGTGCGCTGCGTCTCGCGCCGCCGCTCGGATACCTCGACTTCACAGCGCTGCTGTGCCACGCGCGCGTGGCGCTGACCGACTCCGGCGGCGTGCAGAAGGAGGCCTACCTCGCGGGCGTCCCGTGCGTGACGCTGCGGCCCTCGACGGAGTGGGTCGAGACCGTGGACGCGGGCTGGAACACGCTCGTCGACCTCGATCGCGACGCGGCGCTGGCCGCGCTGGAGCGCCCGGTGCCCGGCGAGCGCCCGGCGCTCTACGGAGACGGGCGCGCCGGGGAGCGCGTCGTGGCTGCCCTTAGACTGGCGGCCGGATGACGGTCGGAATCGTTGGTCTCGGTTACGTCGGCCTTCCGCTCGCGGTCGAGTTCGCCGAGGCGGGGACGCCCGTGGTCGGCGTCGACGTGGACGGCGAGCGCATGGCCCGTTTGACCGCAGGCGCGTCGGACATCGCGCTCGTCAACGAGCTCGCCGTGCTCCCCCACAGGATGGGGATCGACGTGTGGGAGGTCGTCGAGGCGGCGGCCACGAAGCCTTTCGGCTTCATGCGGTTCGATCCCGGCCCGGGAATGGGAGGCCACTGCCTGCCGGTCGATCCCTTCTACCTCTCCTGGAGGGCGCGGGAGTTCGACTTCGTCGAGCTGGCGGGGAAGATCAACCAGAACATGCCCTACTTCTGCGCCCAGCGCGCCGCCGACGCGCTCAACCGGGCGGGGAAGGCTGTTCAGGGATCGCGCATCCTGCTCCTCGGGGTCGCCTACAAGCCCGGCGTCGCCGATACGCGCGAGTCCCCGGCGCTGAAGCTGATCGAGCTGCTGGCCGACCGCGGCGCCGAGATCGCCTACCACGACCCGCTCGTCGCCGACCTGCCCGAGCGCGGCCTGAGCAGCGAGACCGACCTCGACGCCGCGGTGGAGGCGGCGGACCTGGTGATCGTGGTGACCCCGCACGCCGGCGTCGACCATCGCCGCGTCGCGCAGCGCGCCGCGATGACGCTCGACCTACGCGGCGTCACGCGCGGCGTGGACTCCGAGCGGGTGGTGCGGCTGTGAGCGCGCGCGCGGTGACCATCGGCGTGGTGGGGCTCGGCTACTGGGGCCCGAACCTCGCGCGCAACTTCGCCAACCTGCCCGGGAGCGAGCTGCGCTGGTGCTGCGACGGCTCGGCCGAGGCGCGCGAGCGCCACGCGCCGATGTTCAGCGGCGCGCGCTTCACCGGCGACCTCGAGGAGCTCCTCGCCGACCCAGATCTCGATGCGGTCGTGCTGGCCACGCCCGTCCCGACCCACGCGGCGCTCGCCGAACGCGTGCTCCGGGCGCGCAAGCACTGCTTCGTCGAGAAGCCGCTGGCGCAGTCGGTCGCGGAGGCCGAGCGGGTCACGGCGGCCGCCGCGGAGTCGGGCCGGGTGCTGATGGTCGGCCATCTGCTCGAGTATCACCCGGGCGTGCGCAAGCTCAAGGAGATCGCCGAGTCGGGCGCGCTGGGCGACATCCACTACGTCTACTCGAACCGCCTCAACCTCGGGCAGCTGCGCGCCGACGAGAACGCGCTCTGGAGCCTCGGCGCACACGACGTGTCGGTGGTCCTGCACCTGGCCGGCGAGGAGCCCTTCGCGATGGAGGCGCGCGGCGAGTCCTACATGCGCCGTGGCGTCGAGGACGTCGTCTTCTGCTTCCTGCGCTTCCCGTCCGGCCTGGCCGCTCACATGCACCTCTCGTGGCTGGACCCGCACAAGGAACGCCGGTTCACCGTGGTGGGCTCGCGCCAGATGGCGACGTTCGACGACATGGAGCTGGAGCGCAAGGTGACCGTCTACGACAAGGGCTTCGACGAGAGCGCCGCCTCCTACGGCGAGTACATCACGCGCTCGGGGGACATCCACAGCCCGCGAATCGCCAACGTGGAGCCGCTGCGTGTCGAGTGCGAGCACTTCGTGGAGTGCGTTCGCGAGGGCAGCGCGCCCCTGTCGAACGGGGAGAGCGGGCTGCGGGTGGTGCGCGTGCTCGAGGCGCTCCAGCGCTCGCTCGACGCGTCCTCGAGGGAGGCCGGCGTTGCGGCTCGATGAGCGTGCGCCCGGGCTGGCGCTCGGGGAGAACGTCTCGATCGGAAGCGGCGCCCGGCTGGGCGAGCGGATCGCGCTGCACGACGGAACGGCGCTCGGCGACGACGTGTCGGTGGCGGCGGGCGCCGTGCTGGGCAAGCGGGCGCATCTCGCCGCGACCTCCACGGCGGCGCGCGACGCGCAGCCCGGCCTCGAAGTGGGCGCGCGCGTGGCGATCGGCGAGGCGGCGGTGATCCTCGCGGGGGCCCGCCTTGGCGACGGCGTGGTGGTGGAGGGGGCTGCCTTCGTGCGCGAGCGCGCGGCGGTGGGCGCCGGCTGCGTGCTCGGACGCGGCTGCGCGATCGACAACGACGTGGAGCTGGGCGAGAACGTGACGGTCGGCGAGTGCGCCTACGTGACCGCCCACTCGCACATCGAGGCCGGCGCCGTGATCGGCGCACGCGTGGTGACCACGAACGACAACACGATGAGCCGCCACGCGCGCGAGCAGCGCTTGCGGGGTGCCACGCTGCGCCGCGGCTGCCGCATCGGCGATCGCGCCGTGCTCCTGCCGGGCGTCGAGGTGGGCGAGCAGGCGACAGTCGCCCCCGGCGCGCTGGTGACCCACGACGTGGCGCCCGGCGTCACGGTCGCCGGTGCCCCCGCGCGCGAGACTGCCGGGGAGGATGCATGATCTCGGTCCGGCGCCGGGTGCCCGTCCTCTCGCCGCGCCGCCGGCGCGTGCGCCGGCGGCTCAACCTCACGACGGTCGCGATCGGGGCGATCGCGCTGGTCACCGCTGCCATCGCGCTCGCCGGCGAGGTGGGGCGCGTATGGCGGCGCGGCTCGGCCCCGCTGCCGACAGAGGCCGACGACGTGCTCGCCGCAGCCGAGGAGGCCGTGACCCAGTCGGTCGAGGTGGCGGTGGCCGGGTACAAGGGGGCCTCGGAGCGCGAGAACGCGATGTTCAACCTGCTCGTCTCGTTCATCCTCACCTTCGCGCTGGTTCGCACCACCACCGCGCTGATCCACCGCCGCGGCCAGTTCGGTCCCTTCCGCGAGTTCGTCATCGGCAACCGTCACATCCATCACTTCGTCCCGGGGATCCTGATGTCGCTGGTCTCCGGCGGCGCGGCGTTGGTCACGCGCGACGAGCAGATCGAGAAGTGGCTGGCCGTGCCGTTCGGGATCGGGGCCGCGCTGACCCTCGACGAGTCGGCGCTGCTGCTCGAGCTCGAGGACGTCTACTGGACCGAGGAGGGCATTCTCTCGATCCAGATCACGCTCGCCGCGATCGGGCTGATCGCCGCGATCGCGATCGGCCGCCGCACGCTGCGCCGCGGCGAGGAGCACGTGCTCGAGGAGGGCTGACATGGCGATGTCCGACGATCCCCGGCCGCCGGCCGGCCCCGAAGCACCGGGCTACACCGGTCCCGTGCCGCCGGGCGCCGGCGGTGCCGGGGCGGGTGCGAGCCCGGTCGCCCCGTCCGCGCCTCCCGGCGCGGGCCGGTGGGTGCTGGCCGGCTGGTGGCACCGCGTGCTCGCGGCGGTCGTCGACCTGCTGGTGATCGGCGCGGGCGCGGTGGCGATCGTGGCCGGCTTCGGCGCGCTCTTCAGCGTGGGGTTCTTCGCCTCGCGCGAGGTCGGCATCGTCACGGTGATCGTCGGGGTGCTGCTCGGCGTCGTCGCCTTCGTGATCGTGGGCCTGATCTACGCGCCGGCGATCATGGTGGCGACGAACGGCAAGACGCTCGGCAAGATGGCCGCCGGGATCCGCGTCGTGCGCGTGAACGGCCAGCCGATGGACTGGGGCACCGCCGCGCTGCGCGAGGTGGTCCTGAAGATCCTTGCGCCGGGGATCGCGAACTCGATCACCGCAGGCGTCCCGCTCGCCTCCGCAGCCGACCTGCTGTGGCCGCTGTGGGACGACGAGAACCGCGCCCTGCACGACTTCCCCGTGAGCACGCGGGTGATCCGCGGGTAGAGCGACCGCCCGGCTCGCGGCGGGCCGGCGCTGGCCCGGCCGGCTCAGGCCGCGCGCAGGCCCGTGCTGCCGGGCGCCGCGCCGGGCGCGGTCCACACCACCTGGTCGCGCCCCGGGCCGACGCCGATCAGCGCCACCGGGACGCGGATGAACGCGGCGACGAAGTCGAGGTACTCGCGCGCGGCGGCCGGTAGCTCCTCGAGCGACCGGCACTCCCCGATGTCCTCCGACCAGCCGGGAAGCTCCACGTACTCGGGCCGCGCGTGGTGGAGCACGGACTGGTGATAGGGGAAGGAGTCGAACTCCGCCCCCTCCTCGCCGCGATAGGACGTGCACACCTGAAGCTTGTCGAGGCCGGAGAGCACGTCGAGCTTGGTCACGACCAGCGCGGTGAGCGAGTTGATGCGCGTCGCGTAGCGCAGCGCGACCAGGTCCAACCACCCGGTGCGGCGCGGGCGCCCGGTGGTCGTGCCGAACTCGCCCCCCTTCGTGCGCAGCGAGTCGGCGAGCTCGCCGTCGATCTCGGTCGGGAAGGGCCCGGCGCCCACGCGCGTCGCGTAGGCCTTGGTCACGCCCCACACCTCGTCGATGTCCTTGGGCCCCACGCCGCTGCCCGCGCACGCCGCGCCCGCCACGGGGTTCGAGGACGTGACGAACGGATACGTGCCGTGGTCTATGTCCAGCAGAGCGCCCTGCGCCCCCTCGAAGATCACGGTGCGCTCGGCGTCGAGCAGGTCCCAGATCAGGCTGGCGGTGTCGGCGATGTACTGCTCCAGCCGGTGGCCGTAGGTGAGGTACTCCTCGACCATCGCGTGCAGGTCCAGTGCCGGGTCCTTGGCGTGGGGGCGCAGCGACAGGCGCTTGGGCTCGAGCGCCGCCGTGATCTTCTTCTTCAGGATCTTCTCGTCGAGCAGGTCCTGGACGCGGATGCCCAGGCGCGCGGCCTTGTCGGCGTAGCAGGGCCCGATGCCCCGCCGCGTGGTCCCGATCTCCAGCTTGCCAAGCCGCTGCTCCCCCGCCATGTCGAGCAGCAGGTGGTAGGGCATGATCAGGTGCGCGTTGGCCGAGATGCGCAGCCCGCCGACGTCGATCCGGCGCGCCCGCAGCGCCTCGAGCTCGTCGGTCAGGACGCGCGGGTCGATGACCACCCCGTTGCCGATCACGCAGAGCTTGTTCGGGTGCAGGATTCCGGAGGGGATCAGGTGGAGCTTGAACTCCTCGCCACCGCGCACGATCGTGTGGCCGGCGTTGTTGCCGCCCTGGAATCGCACGACGGCGTCGGCGCGCTCGGCGAGCAGGTCGGTGACCTTGCCCTTGCCCTCGTCGCCCCACTGGGCGCCCACGATCACTGTCGATGGCATGACCGACGAAAGTCTAAGGAGGGGCTAGGCCGAGCGCAGGTCGAGGCGTCGATCGCGCCCGTGGAGCGGAAGCGGATCGCCGCAGATCTCGACCAGGCGCGACACCGTCCGCGGGCCGATCTGCTCCTGCAGCCGCTCGTAGTCGAGGTTGGTCGTCACGACGAGCGCGCGGCCGTCCTCGTAGCGGGCGTTGATGATCGCGTAGAGCTGCTCCAGCACCCACTCGCTGGTCTTCTCCGCGCCCAGGTCGTCGACATGGAGCAGGTCGACCGCGCCGAGGCGATCGAGCAGGTCGACGTAGGAGCGGTCGGACTGGTCGTCGAACGTAGTGCGGATCTCGGCCAGCAGGCGCGGGAGCGAGTAGATCGCCACGGAGCGCCCGGAGTCGAGCGCCGCCTTGGAGACGAGCATGGCCAGCGTCGTCTTGCCGGTGCCGATGTCGCCCATCAGCCAGAGCCCGCGCCCGGCATCCAGCCTTGCCTCGATGTCGTCGACGTAGCGGCGCACCTCGCGCACGACGGCCGGGGCGATGTCGGTCACCGGCGCGCGCTCGAAGGAGACGCCCCGGAACCGGCGCGGGATCACCGCGGAGAGCGATCGTGCGCGGGCGCGCGAGATCCGCCCTGCACGGCAGCGGCACGGCGAGGCGGTGTTCGTGGCGTCGTCGACGAGGAAGCCGCTGCCGTCGCACTCCCCGTGGGGGCAGCCGCTCACTGGGAGAAGCGTCCGGGATCGACGAAGTTCATGAACTTCGGGTAGTTGGCCTGGAAGGTCAGGATCGCCTTGCCCAGCGGCCCGTTGCGGTGCTTGGCGATGATGATCTCCGCCTTGCCCTCGTCCTCGGAGTCCTCGTTGTAGTACTCGTCGCGGTAGATGAACATCACGAGGTCGGCGTCCTGCTCGATCGATCCGCTTTCGCGCAGGTCCGACAGCAGCGGGCGCTTGTCGGTCCGCGCCTCGACACCGCGGTTGAGCTGGGAGAGCGCGATCACCGGCACGTCGAGCTCGCGCGCGAGGATCTTCAGCCCGCGGCTCATCTGCCCCACCTGCTCGACGCGGTTCTCGACCCGGCCGTCAGCGCGCATCAGCTGCAGGTAGTCGACGATGATCAGGCCGAGCCCGCCGGGCTCGCGGCTGTGGAGGCGCCGCGCCTTCGCACGGATCTCGAGGATTCCCAGGTCGCTCGTGTCGTCGATCCACAGGTGAGCCTTCGCCAGGCGCGCGCTCGCCTCGAGGATCTTGGGCCACTTGCTCTGGGCGACCTTTCCCTTGCGCAGGTCGTCGCCGGGGATCTTGGCCTGGGAGGCGATGAATCGCTGGGCCAGCTCGGTCTCGGACATCTCGAGCGAGAACAGCGAGACCGAGCGCTTGTGCTGGACCGCCGCGTTCTCGGCGATGTTGGTGACCAGGGCGCTCTTGCCCATCGAGGGCCGCGCGGCGATCACGATCAGGTTTCCCCGCTGGAGGCCGCCCGTGAGTTCGTCGAGGTCCTTGAACCCCGTCGGGGTGCCGGTGAGCGCGGTGCCCTCCTGCGAGAGCTTCTGGAGCTTCTCGAGCTCCTCGTCGAGCACCTCCTGAATGACGCGGAACTCCTTGCGGCGGCCGTCGTGCGCGACTTCGAGGATCGCCCGCTCTGCCTGCTCGACGAGCTCGCGCGGGGTCGAGTCGTGCTCCGTGACGCTCGACAGGATGTCGAAGGCCGTCGAGCGCAGACGGCGGACGAGGGCGTTCTCCTGGACGATCTCCGCGTAGTGGATGACGTTGCCGGCGGCGGGCACGCTGCCGGCCAGCGCGTAGATCGCCGGCTCGCCGCCCGCGGCATCGAGCCGGCTCGTCTGCTTGAGGTGCTCGGTGAGCGTGACCTCGTCGATTGCCGAGCCGTCGCGGTAGAGCTCGAGGATGGCCTCGTAGATGACGCGGTGCTGGTCACGGTAGAAGTCGTCGGCCTGGAGGCCCTGGTTGATCGCCAGGCCGTAGAGGGTCCGCTCCGAGAGCAGGATCGCGCCCAGGACCGACTGCTCGGCCTCCAGGTTGTGGGGCGGCGGCGGCCCGGCCGGCGCGATGCGGTCGACGGTCGCCATGGTCTAGCGGGAGCGGGGGCGCAGGTCGGGCATCGCCCGTCCGAATATAGGCCGCGCCCCGGCGACCGATCCCCGGGGTTGCCGCTATTCGCGGCAATCTTCGCGAAGGCTGGAGAAAGGCGTGCGAACGCGCGTCTAGCGCGCGACGACCATCGTCTTGACGGTCGCCGTGACGCCTTCGGAGACCTCGACGACCACCATGTGGGTGCCGATGTTGCGGATCGGCTCCTCCAGGTGCACGCGCCGGCGGTCGATGCGGATGCCGCGCGCCTCCTTGACCGCGTCGACGATGTCCTGCGCCGTGACTGAGCCGAACAGGCGGCCGTCGTCGCCCGCCTGCTGGGGGATCGTCAGCACCGTCTTGGTGAGCAGCGCCGCGTTCTCCTTGGCGCGCTCGGCAGCCTCTGAACGTGCGCGCTCCGCGGCCTCCATGCGCTGCTGGGCGGCCTCGAGCGAGCCCTTCGTGGCGGGCTGGGCCAGCCTGCGAGGGATCAGGTAGTTGCGCAGGTAGCCGGGCGAGACGTCGACCACGGTCCCGCGCTCGCCCAGTGGCTCCACGTCCTGGAGCAGGATCGCCTGGGGCATCGCGCGCTAGCGGTCGCGGTCGCGATCGCGATCCCGCCCGCGCTCGCGCGCGTCGGTCTCGGCGACGTAGTGCAGGAGAGCGAGCTCTCGCGCGCGCTTGACGGCGCGCGCGATCTGGCTCTGGTGACGCCGGCACGCGCCGGTGATCCGCCGCGAGCGGATCTTGCCCCGGTCAGAGACGAACTTGCGCAGCGCCGGAACGTCCTTGTAGTCGACCTGCTCGATCTTGTCGCGGCAGTACGGGCAGGGCTTGCGGCGGCCCGACCCCGGACCCTTCTTGCTGTCACGGCGGCGCGTTGTGCGCCGGTTGCGCTGCTTGGCCACTGCTCTTCTGCCCCTTACTCGCGTGCGCCGGGCCCAGGGCCCGGCGCGGAGCGCGACAGTCTAGCGAGCCAGAAGGGGCGGAGCGCTCGACGCCGAGGCGCGCGCAGGCACGCCCAGATGCCGCCGAAACCGACAGAACTTGAGGGTGGGCGTACTAGAAGGGGATGTCGTCGTCGCCCTTGCCGCCGGCGGCGCCGCCGGCGGGAGCGGGGGTGAAGTCCTTGTCGTCGACCGGAACGTCGCTCTTGCCGGAGAACCCGTTGCCCGAGCCGGCGTCGTCACGCCCGCCGAGGAACTGGACGGAGTCGGCGACGATCTCGGTGGCCTGGCGCTTGGTCCCGTCCTGGGCCTCCCACTCCCGCCACTCCAGCCGGCCGTCGATCGCGACCGGGCGCCCCTTCGAGAGGTAGCGCGAGCAGTTCTCGCCCTGCGCGCCCCAGACGGTCACGTCGAAGTAGTTGGGCTTGTCCTCCCACTCCCCGCCCGCGCCCTTGCGGCGCGTGTTGCAGGCGATGCGCAGGCTGCAAACGGACATTCCGCTGGGCAGCGAGCGCAGCTCCGGATCACGCGTGAGATTGCCGGTCATCACTACCCGGTTGATGTTGGTGGCTGCCACAGGGGCTCCTTTCACTAACGAAGGCCGGTGCCGCGACCGGGCCCTGTGAGGCCGGTTCGCGAACGTGATCCGAGTCTAGAGCGGGGGGCGGCGGGCCCTCGCGTCCGGCGCGCACGTTGCGCGAATTCGTTGCAGTCGGGGCAGGGAGACGGCGCTGGCCACGCGCCGGGGGCGAGTGTCGGCCGCGGTCAGGCCGCGGGCGAGGCGTCCGGCGCGGCCTCGATCGGCTCGCCCTCGTCCGGCTCGCCCTCGTCCGGTGCGGGCTCGGCCGGCGCGGGCTCGGCCGGCGCAGCGGCCTCGGTGGGCTCAGCTGCGGGTCCGGCCTCGTCCGGTGCGGGCTCGGCCGGCGCGGGCTCGGCCGGCGCAGCGGCCTCGGTGGGCTCAGCTGCGGGTGCGGCCTCGGCGGCAGCGGGCTCGGCCTTCGGTGCGGCCTCGCTCTCGGCGGCGGGCGGCTGCGCAGCCGCGGCGGCCGGTCGCGGCTCCGCGCGCAGCGCCGGCGGGGCGGGCGTCCCAGGCTTCAGCTTGATGATGCGGTAGCGCACCACGCCGTCGGTCACGCGGAGGAAGCGGTCGACCGCCTCGATCGCCGCGGGCGGGCCGGTGAACTGGAGCAGGTGGTACTCGGCGTCCGCGCGATGGTCGATCTGGTAGGCGAGGTTGCGCACGCCCCACTCGTGCTTGGACTCGATCGAGCCCTGCGCCTGCAGCGCGGACTCGACCTCGGAGAGGATCGCGGCACGGCTCTCGCTCGGCGCCTCGGCGTCGAGCATCAGCACCAGGTCGTAGAGCGGGGCCATGGCGGCGGCGGACGATATCAAGGGGGCGAAGGCGCTCCTCGCCACGGCTATGGCTCGCGCATGGGAGCCGAGCCGCACGACCGCGAGCCGCTGCGCGACCGCATCCGCTGGGGGAACGTCGCGTGGACGCTCGCCGCCTTGGCCGTCGCCGGGCTGGTCGTGGCGTGGCCGCGCCTGGGACCGCGCGAGCCGCCGCTGCCGCCTCCCGTCGCCGCGCACGGCCCTAGCGGGTCCGCGGCGCTCGCCCCGGATCCGGCGTCGCCGGCGACCGACTCCGGTCGCGTGCCGCCTCCCGCGACTCCTCGGGAGACGGCGGCGGCGCCGGGCCGCGGCGGGGCAGCAGCACGACCGGTACCCGTGCGCCGGCGTGCGAGCGCGCCAGGTCGCAGGGCCGCCGCCCGCGGGCGCACCTCTCGCCACGGCAGACCGCATCGCCATACCGCGCGGCCGCGTGTGCCCTCCTCGTCGCCGCGACGCGCCCGCACCAACCCCGTCCGCCACAGCCGGCCGGCACACGTCCACCCCGTCCGCCGCGCTCCCGCCCTCGCGCCAACCGTAGGCGAGTTCACGCCCGGCTGACCGGCGTCGCACCGGCCGGGCCGGGGCTAGGGCTCCCGCTCAGCCCCGAGCGGCGTCTCGTCGAGCGCCGCGTGCAGCTCTGGCACGGACTCGAAGACGGCCACGGCTCCCGCCTCGCGCAGCTCGCTCTCGGAGAAGCCGCCGGTCATCAGGGCGACGGTCTCCACGCCGGCGCGCTTCGCCGCCTTCACGTCCCACGGGGTGTCGCCGACCATCACGGCCTCGCCGTCGCCCGCCTTCTCGCGGGCTGCGATTACGAGGTCGGGCTCGGGCTTCGTGGCCTCCACGTCCGCGGAGGTCGTCCACTCGTCCGCAAGCTCGCGCGCGTCGAGCAGGTCCAGGTAGTGCTCGACCTCGTCGGCCTTGGCCGACGAGGCCAGCACGATCGTGTGGCCGCGGTCCTTGAGCTCCACGAGGAGCTCGCGCGCGCCGTCCATCGGCTCGACCTCCTCGATCAGCGCCATGTAGAGCGCCTTCTCCGCCGTGCGAACGTCGTCGCCCTTCTCCTCGTCGGTTTGCTCATCGGTCAGCGCGGCGACCAGCTGGTCGCCGCCCATCCCGATGTGGCGGTGGATCCGCCACACGGGCAGGACGATCGCGTGCTGGCGGAAGGCGCGGTACCACGCGACGGCGTGCTGGTAGTTGGTGTCGACCAACGTGCCGTCGACGTCGAGGATGGCCGCGGGAGGCATCGCTGCTGCCTTCCCGGTTCAGCGCGTGCGTAACCTCGCGGCCGGGGCCGCCACCCCCGGACTAGCTGGCGTCGACGCGCTCCTTCTTGCGGATGTCGGCGAGCTGCTCGTCGATCCAGTCGCCCGGGTCGCGCCGCGTGACTATCTGCTGGAGGCCGTTCGCGCGCCGCGCGCGCTCCGCCGGGTCCATCGTGAGGGCGGCGTGGATCGAGTCCGCGAGCTCCTGGACGTCGAACGGGTTGACCGACAGCGCGAACTCACCGAGCTCCTCGTGGGCGCCCGTGTTCTCGGACAGGATCGAGACGCCGTTGCGCTCGTTGACGAGCGGACCTTCCTTGGCCACGAGGTTCATCCCGTCGAACATCGCGTTGACCAGCAGGACGTCGTACTGCTTGTAGGCGGCCATCGCCTCCTCGAGGTCGTCGCGCAGCTTGAGCTGGATGGGCATCCAGTCGGGAGTCCCATGGCGGTGGTTGACCACCGCGACCAGCGCCTCGATCCGCTGCAGGTACTCCGCGTACTCCGGGACGTCGGTGCGCGAGGGCATCAGCTGCGCCACGAACGTCACCCGCTCGATGAACTCCGGGTGCTGCTCGAGGAAGATGTCGAAGCCCGTGAAGCCGCGTAGCACGTTCTTCGACAGGTCGGCGCGATCGACGCGCAGGATCATGTGGTCGCGGCGGCGGTCGAGCAGGTCGGACTCGAACTCGCGCACCCGGTCGCGGCGCGCGATCGCGCGAGTCGCCTCGTAGTCGATCGGCAGCGGGTAGGCGCGCACCCACACCTGGCGATCGCCGCAGCGCACCATGCCGGACTCGAAGTCCACCTCGTAGTCCAGGAGGTCGCGGCAGCACTGGAGGAAGTTGCGCCGGTAGGAGCGCGTGTGAAAGCCGATGATGTCGTTGGACAGCAGGCCGTCGTAGATCTCCTCGATGATCTTGCTGGGCAGCACGCGCCACGCGTCCGACTGGGTCCACGGGATGTGGATGAAGTGGTGCAGGAATGCGTCGGGTCGCGCGCTGCGGACCAGTGCCGGGAGCGTGTAGAGGTGATAGTCGTGGACCATCACCACGGGCTCGTCGACGCCGTCGATCTCCTCGAGCACCGCGCGCGCCAGGTCCTCGTTGACCACGTTGTAGCCGAACTCGAAGGCCTCCACCTCGTGGCGGCGGATGTCCGGAGCGTTGGAGAGGTCCCACAGGTAGTGCTGGATGAACCACAGGATCGGGTTGGCGAAGATCGAGTAGAAGCGCTCGTAGGCGTCGGGGTCGGAGTCCACCAGCCGCACCCGGTACTCGGCGCCGTCGGGCGACTGAACCGGGAAGGGACGGCCCTCGTGGCCTCGTGCCACCTCCGAGTCCTGCTCGGTCAACGCCGAGGCCACCCAGATCGCGTGGCGGTGCGAGGCCAGTCCCGTGAGCGCGGTGACGAGCCCCCCCGTCCCGCGCTTGATCCCCTCCTCGTCGAAGGTGACGGGCCCCCTGTTGGAGACCAGGACCAGCGGGGGAGCGCCGTCGTCGCTCATGACGCCAGTCAGTGTGCCTGCAGGAAGATCCGCAGCCAGTCGCGCAGCAGCCGCGGCATCAGGAAGTGGGTGCGCACGTGCTCCTTGCCGCGGCGCCCGAGCTCCATGCCCAGGGCGGGATCGCGCAGCACGCGCAGTGCGCGGTCGGCGCAGTCCTCGACGGTGGACACCAGATAGCCCGACTCGCCGTCCTTTACCTGCAGCGGGATCCCGCCGACGTCCCCGCCGATGAACGGCTTGGCCTTCCAGATCGCCTCGGAGACCGTGAGGCCGAAGCCCTCGCGGGTGCTCTTCTGGACGAGCACGTCGGCGTGGGACTGGAACGCGTTGACCTCGATCGCGCCCACGTTGTTGAAGTTGTTGAGGATGTGGACGTCCGGATCGCCCTCTGCGTGAGTGACCGTCGCGTTGAAGAAGTCCCAGCCCTCGGGGTCGTCGGTCGCCATCGAGCCGACGAGCGCCAGCTGCACCTCGGGCATCTGCTCCTTGACGATCCGGTAGGCGTCGATCACGCCCAGCGGATCCTTCCACGGGTCGAACCGCGACACCTGGCAGATCAGCGGACGGTCGACGTCGACTCCGAACTGGTTGCAGACGTAGACGGCGTCGTCGGGCGACAGCGCCATGTTCTTCGGCGCGAGCGGGTCGATCGCGGGGGGGACGATGTGCGCGCGCCCGTCGAGCCCGGCGGGGGCGTACTGCCTGAGGTGGAAGACGGTGGCCGGGAACCCCTGCAGGTAGGGCCGCAGCCGGTCGAGCGTGTCCGGGTTGGGCGTGGACAGGTCGATGTGGCAGCGCCACACCCAGGAGTGCGCCTTCTCGGGGACCAGCGAGTGCACGGCGGCCGGCTGCGGGTCGTGGACGACGCAGACGTCCCAGCCCTCGGTCAGCTCCCGCGCGTTCATCTCGTTGTACTGGCGCCAGGTCGCCCAGTCCTCCTCGGAGAGGTCCTGCGGGCTGCCCTGCAGCGCGTTGTGCATCAGCTTCGTGGCGTTGAAGAACTCCTCGCGTCCGTAGATGACCTGCCACTCGACCTCCAGCCCGACATCGCGCATCAGCGGGACGAGCGTGTAGAGGATCTCCGAGACGCCTCCGCCGAAGGCGGTGGCCGAGAGGTGCAGGATTCGCTTGCCCTGCAGGGGCTCCGCCAGCTTGCGTATCTCGTCGACCAGCGGCCAACCGACGATGTGCGTGTAATCGGAGAGGTTCTTGTGGCCGACCGCGACGGGCTGGAGCAAGCGAGTCCCTTGAGCGAGGAGCGCGCCCACTGTAGCCGACGCCTACCACGGCGCGGCCGCCTATTCGGCGCGCGAGAGCCGGGCGATCCCGCGCTCGACCTCGGCCAGCAGCCGCGCGTGCAGCTCGGCGCCGCCGGCCGCGAGCACCGACATCTGGTGCTCGGGGCCCGCACCGAGCAGCAACCTGTCGTCGAGTGGGCGACCGTGCGCGTCCGAGACGACGGCGCCCGCCTCCGCGACGCACAGCGCGGCGGCGGCAAGGTCGTAGGGGGAGTTGTTCAGGACGACTCCGCCGCCGACCGCCTCGAAGCGCGCGCGCAGCGCGGGCACCGCCTCGATCAGACGCGGCCCGGGCTCCACGTAGGCGTCGAGCTGTCCGGTGACCACGCGCGTCATGTCGTAGGCGGCCGAGCCCAGGTCGAACGACGCGCCGCCGACCGACGAGCGATCGACGAGGTCGCCGAGCACCTCCATCATCGGCCGGGCGGGGCGTCCGCGCAGCCCGTAGACCCAGAACAGGCGGTCGAGATCGGTGTTGGGGCTCGGCGCCACGCGGACGTTGCTGCGCACGCCTGCACCGCGGCGGGCGATGAACCAGTCCCCCGTCTTGATCTCGACCACGCACCCCGTCTCGACGTCGCCCATCGTCGGCTGCCCGCCGGCCATCGGCGCGAGCGCGACGGACACGCAGGCCGCCTCGAACCCCGCCAGGGCGGGGCGGGTCCCGTCGATCGGGTCGACTACCAGCACGTGCTCCGCCCCTCCGGCCGGCTCCACGAGGCCCCGGTCCTCGGAGTAGAAGGCCACCCCGGGCGCGCGCTGCGCGAGGAACCGCGCGAGGAACGCCTCGGCGTCGGCGTCGATCCCGAAAGTGACGTCGCCCCCGGCGGCGGCTCCGCGGTGATCGCGGCCCGCGTGGGCGCCCAGCGCCGGGGCCACCCGCTCGCGCAGCGCGCGGGCCAGCTCGGCGACGAGCTCGTGGCCGGGGCTCAGGGCCGGCGCGGCGCGCTGAGGTTGAGCGGTCGCTCGGCCAGCGTGAGCCGGACCGTCCGGCGCTTGCCGTCGCGCCAGATCTCCAGGTCCAGCTTCTCGCCGGGGCGCCGCCGGGCGATCGCCCGGGCGAGGTCGGACTCCTCGCGGATCGCGGTGCCGGCGACCTTCGTGATCACGTCGCCTCCGCGGCGGTACTCCTGGGCCTGGAAGCGCACCTCCCCGCGGCCACCGCGCAGCCCCGCCCGCTGCGCCGGGCCACCGCGGGTCGCCTCCTGGATCAGCGCGCCGCGCTGGACCGGCAATCCGAAGCGCCGGGCGAGCTGCGGGAACAGCGCGACCGAGGAGACGCCGACGTAGGCATAGGACACCTTCCCGCGATCACGCAGCTGCTCCAGCGCGCGCTGGACGGTGTCCACAGGGACGGCGAAGCCCACGCCCTCGCCGCCGCCGCCGGTCGATCGGATCTGCGAGTTGATCCCGACCACCTCGCCACGCGCGTTGACCAGCGGGCCGCCCGAGTTGCCACGGTTGATCGCGGCGTCGGTCTGGATCGCGTCGGAGATCTGGAAGTTGGTCAGCGAGTCGATCGTGCGGTCGGTTGCCGAGATCACGCCGATCGACAGCGACTGCGGTTCGCCGAACGGGCTGCCGATCGCAGCGACGGGGGAGCCGACCGTGAGCCCGGCGCTCGATCCCAGCGGCAGCGGGCGCAGCTTCAGGCCCTTGGGGCTCACGCGCAGCAGCGCGACGTCGGAGTTCGGGTCCGTGCCGACGATCCGGGCCGGGACCTGGTTTCCGTCATCGAAGGCGACGTAGACGGCCTTGGCGCGGCGCAGGCGCCGCCCCTCGCCCTCGGACACGACGTGCGCGTTGGTGACGACCTCCCCCGAGCCCGACACCACGAAGCCCGACCCCAGCCCGCGCGTGCCGTCACCCTCGGGCTCCAGCGCCTCCAGGAGGCCTCCGCCCTCGAACTCGCTGATCACCGTGACCACGCCGGGCGCCTCACGCCGGTAGATCGCGGCGGGATCGAAGCGCTCGTCTCCAAGCCCCTCGATCACCTCCGCGCGGCCGTTCGTGGCCGGTCCCGTCTGGGCGGGCTCCGGCGTGGATGAGGCGGTGCGCTCGCCGTCGCTGTCACCCCCGCACCCGCCGGCCAGGGCCGCCGGGACGAGTGCCGCCGCCGCGAGGGCCGCGAGCGCGCGTGGCTGTCGGAGCGCGCTCACGACGGAAGCTCGAGCGTGAACGTGGTGCGTCCCGGCACCGACTCGACCGCGAGGCGTCCGCTCATGCGGTCGGCCAGCTCGCGCGCGATCGCCAGGCCGAGACCGGAGCCCTGGACGTCGTCGGAGGTGTAGAACGGCTCGAAGACGCGCGGCAGCACGGTGCGGCGGATCCCGAGGCCGTGGTCGCGCACGGCGAGGCGGACGTGGCCGTCGTCACGCGTGGCGCTGACGAAGATGTCGGTCCCGGCCGGTGTGTGCGAGAGCGCATTGTCGATCAGGATACGCATGATCTGAGCCACCCGCTCACGGTCGCAGACGACCGTGATCGGGTCACCCTGGAGGCGCAGGTCGAGCTGCGAGTCGTGTGCCGTCAGCGCCGGGGCGAACTCGCCGGTCACCATCCTCGCGAGCTCGCCCACGTCCGTCGGCTCGGGACGCAGCTCGAGCGAGCCGGCCTCCAGCGTGGAGAGGTCGAGCAGCTCCGTCGCGAGCTTGCGCAGCCGCGCGATCTGATCGGCAGTCTGCTGGAGGAACTGCCGGCGCGTCTCCTCGTCGAGCTCCTCGTCCTGGAGCAGCTCGACGAATCCGCCGAGCGAGAAGATCGGCGTGCGCAGCTCGTGCGAGGCCGTCGCGATGAAGCGCTTGCGCGCGCTGTCGAGCTCGGCCAGCTGGCGCTGCATGTCGTTGAACGTCCGCGCGAGCTGGCCAAGCTCGTCGTCGGAGTCGATCGGGATCGGCTGGGAGAAGTCGCCGGCGGCCACCTGGCCTGCGGCCTGCTCGAGGCGCTTGACGCGGCGCGCGACGGCGCGGGCGAAGATGGAGCCGAGGAGCACCGCGAAGATCAGCGCGATCCCGCCGGCCACGGCGATCTGGCGGCGGATCAGCTCCACGTTGCGCTGGACGTCGCCGAGCGGCGCGGAGTAGACGACGACGCGGGCGACGCGGCCCGAGAAGTACAGCGGCCGTGCCGCCTCGCCGATGCGTCCGGCGTTGGTCGGCTCGGTGCCGGTCTGCGCGCGGCCGGTGCGGGCCGCCTCGAGCGCGACCGCGAACTGCACGTCCTTGAGCGAGGTCTCCGTGGTCGAGTCCGAGATCGGGTAGGTCTGAAGGCCCTGCGTTCCGCGGGAGAGGCCGAGCAGCGTGACGCGCGCACCGGCGCGGTCCGCGGCGTCGCGCACGGCCCGGTTGACGACCGACTCGTCGACGTTGGTGCCGATCGCGCGCACGAGCTGGCCCGAGTAGGTGTTGGCGGCACGCGAGAGGCCGCGCAGCTTCTCGTCGCGCAGGTTGGACTCCAGCTGCGGCACCACGTAGAGGTAGATCCCGGCAATCGCCGAGAACGTGATCGCGAAGACGATCAGGCCAAGCCGGAGCACGAGGCGGCTGCGGAGCGGGCGCATCGCCGGGGTCAGCGGTCGTCGCGGAAGCGGTAGCCGACGCCGCGCACCGTGAAGATGTACTCGGGCTCCTTGGCGTCGCGCTCGAGCTTCTCGCGCAGGTGGCGGATGTGGACGTCGATCGTGCGCGGGTCGCGGTAGGCGGCGTCGCCCCAGATCCGGCTGAGCAGCTGCTCGCGACCGAACACGCGTCCCGGGTTGCGGGCCAGGGCGGCGAGGATCTCGAACTCGACGTAGGTCAACTCGACTCGCCGGCCGCGTACCTGGACGCGGCGCTTGGTCGAGTCGATCGTCAGGTCGGCGACGCTGAGCGGCTGGCCGTCGTCATCGGCCGCCGGGGTCATCTCGGCGCGTCGCAGCGCGGCCTTCACCCGCGAGCGGAACTCACGCATGGAGAATGGCTTGGTGATGTAGTCGTCGGCGCCGAGCTCCAGGCCGACGACCTTGTCGATCTCCTCGGACTTCGCGGTGAGCATGATGATCGGGACCGCGCTGCGGGCACGCAGCCGGCGGCACACCTCCAGCCCGTCGACCACCGGCAGCATCAGGTCGAGCACGACCAGGTCGAAGTGCTCCTGGGCGAAGCGGTCGAGCGCCTCGCGGCCGTCGACCGCGCGCACAACTTCGTATCCGTCCTTGCGCAGCGGGTAGGAGAGAAGGGTCTGGATCGACTGCTCGTCGTCTACGAGCAGGATGCGGGTGGATCGGTCGGCCATGACGAGCCCTCCACAGCTTAGAGGCGCACCGCCGCCCGCACCCGGCAACCGTCGCCCGCACGCAAGCCGTCGCCCGAGCGCCCGCGCCTGCGGGGACTACCCTCCACCCGCATGCTCGATCCGCGGATCTACCGGGCGGCGCTGATCCCCGCGATGCTCGCGCTGATCGTCGCCGCCTTCTCGCTCGAGTCGCCGCCGCGCCCGCTCACCGCGCAGCTTCCGCCCGATTCGTTCTCGGGGCCGCGTGCCTTCGGCTCCCTGCAGGAGCTCTCGCGTCGCTTCCCGGACCGCCGCCCGGGAAGCCGCGGCGACACGGCGCTGGGGTCCCGAGTCCGCACCGTCCTTGACAACTCGGGCTTCCAGGTCGCCGACCGGCGCTTCAAGGCGCGCACGGTCCGGGGGCGCGAGGAGCTGCGCACGGTGAGCGGCGTTCGTGCCGGCCTCTCGAGCCGCGCCATCGTCGTCCTCGCCCACCGCGACTCGCTGGCACGCCCGGGCGAGGCGGAGCTCTCCGGGACCGCCGCCCTGCTCGAGCTGGCGCGCGTATACGAGGGGCGGACGCTGCGCAAGACGCTGGTGCTCGCGTCGACCAGCGGCGGAACCGGCGGCGCAGCCGGAGCGGCCGAGGCGGCGCGCCACCTGGAGGGCCCCGTCGACGCGGTGCTCGTGCTCGGCGACCTGGCCGGCTCGCGGCTGCGACGGCCCGTGGTGGTCCCGTGGGCGAACTCACCGGTCGTCGCCCCGGTCGCGCTGCGGCGCACCGCGGAGGCGGCCGTCCGCCTGGAGACCGGCCTGCGATCGCGCGAGCCCGGCCTGTTCGGGCAGTTCGGGCGGCTGGGCTTCCCGCTCACCACGGGCGAGCAGGGCCCGATGGGCGCGCGCTCTCTGCCCGCGGTGCTGATCTCGGTCAGCGGGGAGCGCGGGCCGCAATCCGGCGACGCGGTGGGGCGCGAGCGGTTCGGCGAGATGGGACGCGCCGTCCTGCGCACGATCACGGCGCTCGATGCCCAGCCCGCTGCGCCTCCGCGGCCGCGCGCGGAGCTGCTCGTGGCGCGCAAGCTCGTGCCCGGCTGGGCGGTCCTGATCCTCACCGGAGCGCTGATCCTCCCGGTCCTGCTGGCCGCGATCGACGGCTTCGCGCGCGTGCGCCGTCGCCGCCATCCCGTCGGGATGTGGGTCGCGTGGGTGCTGGCCGGCGCTGCTCCGTTCGCGCTCGCGGCGCTGTTCGCGCTCGCGCTGGCCCTCACCGGCCTGATGCCGACGCCGCCGCCCGAGGCCGCCCCACCGGGCGCGGTGCCGCTCGACGTTGGCGCCCTCGCCACCCTCGGCGTGACGGCCCTGGTGCTGCTGGTCGGCTGGCTCGGGGTGCGCCCGCTGCTCCTGCGCCTCGCCGGCGTGACGGGGCGGCCCGACTCGCCCGGCGCTGCGGCGGCGCTCCTCCTGGTCTTCGTGGCGGTCGTGACCGCCGTCTGGGCGTTCAACCCGTTCGCCGCCGCGCTCCTGCTCGTGCCCCTGCACGCGTGGACGCTGGTCGTCTCGCCGGACGTGCGGATGCGCAGGTCGGTGGCCGTGGGCCTCGTGGTGCTGTCGCTGATCCCTGTCGCGCTCGTCGTCCTCTACTACGCGCTGGCGATCGGCTACGGCCCGATGGAGCTGGTCTGGAACGCGCTGCTGCTGGCGATCGGCGGCCACGTGGGCCTGCTCGGCGTGGCGGCCTGGTGCCTGCTGCTCGGATGCCTGGGCAGCGTGCTCTCGATCGCGCGCTCACGACGCCTCACGCCACCGGAGGTGGCCGAGACGACCACCCGCGGCCCACTCTCATACGCCGGGCCGGGGTCGCTGGGCGGGACCGAGTCGGCGCTGCGGCGCTGACGCCGGGGTCATACTGCCTCAGCAATGCGCCGCGCGCTGAGAACCCTCTCGAGCGTCCTCATCATCTCGGGCTGCCTGCTCCTGCTCGACGCCGGGCTGACGCTGCTGTGGCAGGAGCCCGTCTCGGCCGTGTACGCGAAGTACAACCAGGACGCGCTCGCCGGCGACCTCGACGACCTCGAGCAGCTCAACGCGCTCCAGCTGCGCGCGCTCTCCCAGCTGCGCACGGAGCAGCAGCGCATCGCGTTCCTGGCGCGGGCGCTGCGCCGGCGCGCCCGCGAAGGGGACGCGATCGGGCGGATCCGCATCGCGCGGATCAATGCTTCCTTCGTGTTCGTCCAGGGCACGCGGCCCGCGAGCCTGCGCAAGGGGCCCGGCCGCTATCCGGACACGACCTTCCCCGGCCTGCGGGGGACGATCGCGGTCGCCGGTCACAGGACGACGTACCTGGCCCCGTTTCGCCGCATCGACGAGCTGCGTCGCGGCGACCGGATCGTGCTCGAGATGCCCTATGCACGCTTCACCTACCGCATGGAGCAGCAGCGGATCGTCGATCCCGACGCCTACGAGTTCGTGACTCGCCGGCGCGGCTACGAGCGCCTGGCCCTGACTGCCTGTCACCCGCTCTACAGCGCCCGCCAGCGGATCGTCGTGTTCGCGCGCCTGGCGAAGGTCGAGGCGCTCGGCGCGGCTCGCGTTCCTTCCGGCTGAGCGAACCTGCGGCACGCGTTCCGAACCCCAGATGGGGTGACCACACCAGGACGCTCGTCCACGCCTGACGTTCTCGCGCTACAGCCCGCCGCGGCGGCGACGATACTGAGGCTGCAGCCCGAGCACGGGTCTGCGTAAACGGACGGGGAAGCGGTCCACAGCCGCTCCTCCAGCCCCCACCATCGGAGGGCGAAACAGATGGAGGCCGAGAGGACCATGAAGCTAGAGCGCCTGAAGGCGGAGATCCGCCGAGCCAGCTACGAGGTCGACGCTGACGCGGTGGCCGACGCGATCGTCGCTCGACTGCTCACGGGCTCCGACGTCCCCGACCTGCAGCCGGTCCCCGAGCCGCCCCCGGAGCCCGAGCAGGTCGCCGTGAGGTCATTCCTCGGCGGCGAAGTGCTCGAAGCCGGCTAGCCGCCGCTGCTCCCCGCCGGCCAGGAAGCGCGCGCCGGCGCCGCCGGCTACCACGCGGCCGACCCACGTGAGCTCGGCGGCCGCCTCGGCGGCCTCGCGCCGTTCCGGCGCCACGCACACGCACAGCTCGTAGTCCTCGCCGCCGGTGGCCGCCAGCTCGTGCGGGTCGCGTTCGAGTGCCGCGGCGACCGCGGGGACCCCGACCGCGACGGGAAGGCGCGCGAGCTCGATCTCCAGCATCGCGCCGCTACGCCCGCCGATGTGCGCGGCGTCCGTGGCCAGCCCGTCGGACAGGTCGATCATCGCGTGCGCCCCCGCGTGCGCGAGCGCCCGGCCGGACTCGAGCCGTGGCTGCGGGCGGCGGTAGGCCGAAACGAGCGAATCGGGGCCCTGCGCGTCGCCCTGGAGCACCGCGAGCCCGGCGGCCGCTGCGCCGAGCGCTCCCGTGACGCCGACCAGGTCGCCCGGGCGAGCTCCGTCGCGCCCGACCGTGGCGGCGGCGTTCGGCGCCCACCCCACGACGGTGACGCAGATGACGAGCGCGGGAGCCCGCGTCACGTCTCCGCCGGCGATCGTCGCACCGTGGAGGCTCGCGAGCGCCTCGGCCCCCCGGCACACCGACAGCGCCTGCTCGGTCGCGGTCGCGGGCGGCAGCCCGAGCGCCAGGTAGATCTCCCCGGCGGCGACGCCCATCGCGGCGAGGTCCGAGAGCGCGGCGGCCACCGCGCGGTGGCCGGCATCCACGTGGTCCATCAGGTCGAGGCGGAAGTGCACGCCCTCGACCGCGGCGTCGACCGAGGTGATCGCGAAGTCGCCGCCGGCGCGCACCACCGACGCGTCGTCGCCCAGCGCGCGCACGATCCGCTCCGAGCGCGAGGACAGCGTCGCCTCGATCGCCTCGATCAGCGCGTGCTCGCGCACGGCGGAAGGCCTGCCCGTCAGCGGTGGCGGTAGATGATCCGCGCGCGGTCGAGGTCGTAGGGCGAGAGCTCGCAGCGCACGCGGTCGCCGGGCAGGATCCGGATGCGGAAGCGGCGCATCTTGCCGGCCACGTGGCCGAGCACGACGTGCCCGTTGTCCAGCTTCACGCGGAACATCGCGTTGGGCAGGGCCTCGACCACCTCGCCCTCGAACTCGACCTTTTCCTCTTTAGCCACGGGACAAGCCTAGAGAAAAGTCGCCGGTCGCCAGGTAACGGTCGCCGGTCGCTGGTGCTCGGGCCTGGGGACCGAGGACCGAGGACTGGCGTGCGACTACCCCGGCGCCGTTCCGCCGCCCGGCGCCCCGCCCGGATTGCCGGGCGAGCCGGGGTTGCCCCCGCCCCCGCCGCCGGATGGGGGACTCGGGGCGCTGGGCGCGCTGGGGGCCTGCTGGGGCTGGGACTCGTAGAGGTCGGGTTCATAGCCGCCGCCACCGCCGGGCCCATCGCTGTCGCCGTCGCTCGAGTCCTCGTCGCCCTGGTAGCCGTAGTTGCGGTCCGACGAGGAGCCGGTGCCCGCGTAGCGGCCGAAGTACGGCGAGAAGGACGCGGACTCACCGGGCCGCGTGAAGTCGCCGCAGTCGTTCCCCTTCGCCTTGGACATGTAGTCGCGCCAGATGTCGGCGGGGATCGTGCCTCCCGCGACCCGGATCCCGTGCACGCTCTCCATCGAGACCTTCGAGTTCGGATAGCCGACCCACACCGAGGACGTGAGCTTCGGCGTGTAGCCGATGAACCAGGCGTCGGTGAAGTCGTCGACGGTCCCGGTCTTGCCGGCGGCGGGACACCCGATCTGGGCGCCGGTCCCCGTTCCCTGCTGCATGTTGGCCATGAGGATCTTGGTCGCCTCGTAGGCCGTCCCAGCCTTGAACGCCCGCTTGCCCTGCGGCTTGCCGAGGTCCTCCGAGCGCCCGTCGGGGAAGACCACCTTGCGCACCGCGATCGGCTTGTGGCGGATGCCGCCCGAGGCGATCGTCGCGTAGGCGTTGGCCATCTCGAGCGGCGAGACGCCGAGGCGCAGGCCGCCGAGGCCCTCGGCGGGGTAGCCGTCGAGCTTGGTCGTGATGCCCATGTCCTGCGCTGCCTTCTTGACCGCGTCGGGCCCCACGTCGAGGATCAGCTGTGCGTAGACGGTGTTGTCCGACGTGGTGGTCGCGCGCACCAGGTTCATCGACCCGCCGTAGGTCTTCGAGTACGTGTTCACCTTCCATTCGCCGAACTCGGGAAGGTTGAGGTTCAGCGGCCGGGAGGTGTAGGTGGTGCTGTTCGGGTCGATCCCCTTGCGCAGCGCGGCCATCAGCACCATCACCTTGAAGGTGGAGCCGGCCTGGCGCCTGCCCTGCGCAGCGTAGTTGTACTTGTTCTTCTCGTAGGTGCCCGACGAGGCCATCGCGCGGATGTAGCCGGTCCGTGGCTCGATCGTGACGATCGCGGAGGAGGGGTCGCCGTCCTGGTAGAGGTTGGACTTGATCGCCTCGCGCGCCGCCTCCTGCTTGGCCAGGTCGATCGTCGTGTGGATCTTCAGGCCGCCCTTGCGCACGGTCGAGATGCCATAGCGCTGGATCAGCTGCTCCTTGACGTAATCGAAGAAGTAGCTCTCGCGGCGGGTGGAGTAGTACGTGTTGGCCTTCACGCGCAGGGGCGACCCGGCTGCCTGCTGGAACCGGGCCTCGGTGATCATCCCCAGCCGTCGCATCTGCTTGAGCACGTCGTTGCGGCGCGCGATCGCGGCGCGCGGGTCGCGGAACGGGTTGTAGAGGGAGGGAGCCTGAGGCAGGCCGGCGAGGAGCGCGGCCTCGGGCAGCGTCAGGTCCTTGGCCTCCTTGTTGAAGTAGACGCGCGCGGCGGCCTGCGCCCCGACGGCAGTGGCGCCTCCCACGGTCCCGTAGGGGACGCTGTTGATGTAGTTGGAGAGGATCCACGTCTTGGAGTGCTCGTTCTCGAGCTCCTCGGCCAGCTTGGCCTCGCGGATCTTGCGCTGGAACGTGCGCTCCTTGGAGATGTAGAGGTTGCGCACGAGCTGCATCGTGATCGTGGAGCCGCCCTGCACCGTGCGCCCGCTCTCGATGTTGTCGATCGCCGCGCGGACGATGCCCTCGTAGTCGATGCCCTTGTGGTGGTAGTAGCGCTCGTCCTCGATCGCCACGGTGGCGTCCTTGAGGACCTTGGGCATCTCGCCGAAGGCGATCGGCGTGCGCAGCTCGTCGTTCTCGATGAACCCCAGGCGCTTCCCGTTCGCGGCGTAGACGGCGGAGGTCGCGCCCTTGTCGACGGGCTTGAGCGCCTTGATGTCGGGCGCGGAGGCGGCGACGCCGACGATGTACCCGATCACGGTGAGCGCGCCCACGAACGCGCCGATCACGCCCATCCCGATCAGCACCAGGAATCCACGCTTGACTCCCGTGGCGCGCCGGAGATGGCGGCGGCGTCTTTGTCGCTGGCGTCGGGTCATGGAGAGGCACGCACGGCGCACGCGCACGGCGAACCGGAGATTCTAGAGAACCGCCCTGGCCGCCGGAAGGGGACCCTCGCGCCCGCTTCGCCGCGACCGCGGGCCTGGCAAGATCGGCGGCCGAGCCCGTGGCGACCCCGATGCCCCGCCAGCCCGCCCGCCGAGCCGCCGGCGCGACCGCCGCCGCTGCGCCGGCGGGGCCCGGGGTCCGCGCGTGGGCTTCCGCGCTGATACGCACGCCGATGGTGCGCGACTGCTGGCGCGCGCTGTGGATATCGCGGGCGCTGGTGTGGGCGTCCGGCGTCGCCGGACTGCTCCTCCTGGGCCGTTCCGCGCGCTGGCCGGGCTTCGACCCCGGGCGCCTGACCGTGCCGTTCGGCGCCGTGGGCGACGCGCTGGTGGCGCCGGCCGCCCGCTGGGACTCCGTGTGGTACCTCTCGATCGCCGGTGGCGGCTACCGCGAGGAGGCCCAGACCGCGTTCTTCCCGCTCTACCCCGGCCTCGTAGGACTCCTCGGCGCGCCCCTGGGGGTGCTCGCCGGTCCTCAGGGCGGGCGCCTCCTCGCCGGAATCGCGATCTCGCTGGTCGCGATGTTCGCCGGGCTGTGCCTGGTCCACCGGCTGGCCGAGCTCGAGCTCGGCGGCGGCCCCGCCCGCCTGACGGTCCTCCTCGTCGCGCTCTTTCCCACGGCTTTCGTCCTCTCGGCCGTCTACACCGAATCGCTCTTCCTCGCACTCTCGGCCGGGACGCTGTACGCCGGCCGGCGCGGACGCTGGGCATGGGCGGGCGCCCTCGGCGCGCTGGCTGCGGCGACGCGCAGCACCGGTGCGCTCCTCGTCGTGCCGCTGGCGCTGCTCTACCTGCTGGGCCCGCGCGGGGACGCCGTGCGCGAGCGCGATCGCGACGGCCGGCGGCGCCTGCACCGCGTACGCCCCGACGCGGCCTTCCTGCTCGCCGTGCCCGCCGGGACCGGCGCCTACCTCGCGTTCCTCGCCGTCGCGACCGGCGACGCACTCGACCCGTTCCAGGTGGGCGACCTCTGGTACCGCGAGTTCGCCGGTCCCCTCGGCGGCGTCTGGGATGGGGCGGTCGCGGCATGGGCCGGAGCGCGGCAGCTGCTCTCGGGCAGCCGGGAGCCGGCGTACTTCGCGCCGGCGGGGGGCGACCCGTTCGACGTCGCCGCCCACAACGCGGCGAACTTCGCCTTCCTGGCGTTCGCCGCAGTCGCGGTCGTGGGGACGCTGCGCCGCTTGCCCGTCGCCTACGGGGCGTGGGTGCTGGTGGCGCTGGCGCTGCCGCTGTCCTACCCGACCGGCCCGGAGCCGCTGGCCTCGATCCCCCGCTACCTGGTGGTCCTCTTCCCGCTGCACATGTGGCTGGCGGCGTGGTCGCTCGAGCACCGCCGGGTACGCCCGGTGCTCGGTGTGTGCGCGGTCACCCTGGCGCTCCTGTCCGCGCAGTTCGCGGCGTGGGAGTGGGTCGGGTGAGGCCCGTCCGCGCCGTGCTGCTCGATGCGCTGGGCACGCTCGTCCGGCTCGAGCCACCGGTGCCGCGCTTGCAGCGCGAGCTGCGCTCGCGGCTGGGGCTCGAGCTCGACGCGGACGAGGTCGAGCGCGCGCTCGCGACGGAGATCGCCTTCTATCGCGAGCATCACCTCGAGGGACGCGACAGCGCGGCCACCGCTGCGCTGCGCGCGCGCTGCACGGAGGTCCTACGCGCGGCGCTGGGCCCGCCTGCGCACCAGGTACCGGCCGCGCAGCTTCAGGAGGCACTGCTGGCGGCGCTTTCCTTCAGCCCGTTCCCGGAGGTCCCCGGGGCGCTGGAGGGCCTGCGCGCCGCGGGGATGCGGCTGGTCGTCGTCTCCAACTGGGACTGCTCGCTCCACGACGTCCTCGCCGACTGCGGCGTGGCCGGGCACGTCGACGGCATCCTCACCTCCGCGCAGGTCGGGGCGGCCAAGCCGGCGCGCGCGATCTTCCACCATGCGCTGACCGTGGCGGCGGTCGCGGCCGTCGACGCCGTCCACGTGGGCGACTCGCCGGTCGAGGACGTGGAGGGAGCGCGCGGCGCCGGGATCGAGGCGGTGCTGATCGACCGTGAGGGAAAGACCGCGGCGCCCGCCGGCGTGCGCACCGTTCGGTCGCTCGGCGAGCTGGCCGACCTCGCTGCGTAAGCTGCCGTCATGGCGAGCGTCCCGCCCCCAGTGGCCTATCCGCACCCCGGCGCGCCGCCGCCGCTGCCCGAGCGCCCCGAGGAGCTCGGGCCTCCGGCGCCGCGCTGGCCGGCGTGGACCGCGCCCGTGGCGCTGGTGGCGGGCTTCGCCGTCGCGGTCTTCGGCTACCTGGTGATCGGGATCGTCGCCGGCGTCTTCGGCGCGGACTTCGATGACCCGCCGGCCGGCGTGAAGATCTCGGCCACAGTCGTGCAGGACGCCGCGCTGATCGCCAGCGCGCTGGTGTTCGCGCGGCTGGTCGCGCGTCCGCGCGCATGGCAGTTCGGCCTGCGCCGGACGCGTCTGTGGCCGGCCGTCGGCTGGCTGCTGCTCGCCTGGCTGGGCTTCATCGTGTTCAGCGGGATCTGGGTCGAGGCGCTCGACCTGCAGCGCAACGACGATCTGCCAGACGACCTGGGCGCCGACGAGAGCACCGTCGCCCTGATCGCGGTGGCCCTGCTGGTGACGGTGGTCGCGCCGATCGCGGAGGAGTTCTTCTTCCGCGGCTACTTCTTCTCGGCGCTGCGGTCGTGGCGGGGGCCGTGGGTGGCGGCGGTCCTCACCGGCCTGACGTTCGGCGCGATCCATTTCGGCTCGGCGCCCGCGGGCTACGTCGTCCCGCTGGCGATCTTCGGCTTCGCCCTGTGCCTGCTCTACTGGCGTACGCGATCGCTGTACCCCTGCATCGTGCTGCACGCGTTCAACAACTCCCTGGCCTTCGGGGTGACCCAGGACTGGGACTGGCAGATCCCGCTCCTGATGGTGGGCGCCAACCTGGTGATCGCCGCCTGCGTGCTGCCCTTCGCACGCCGGGACGGCAGCGCGACGGCCGACCCGTTCGCGGCGGCGTGAACCAGGCAAACGGCGGTTGCGATGCAGGGAATTCTCCGGCGGTTGGTGGCCCGAGCATTGTTGGCGTAGCATCCGCATCCGCCATGCCGCTGCGCCGCCTCATTCCGCTCCTGCTCGTCTGCCTCGCGGCGCTGCCTGCCGCGCCCGCGGCCGCCGCGGGCCCGCCCGGGCAGAGCTCGGCCGCCCCGATGCGCCTGATCTTCGAGCGGGCCTACGCGGTCGGCGCCCAGCGCGTCGCACTGCACGGCCAGCCGCTGCGGCTGAAGGGCATCGTCGACCAGTACACGCCCGGACAGATGGTCTCGGTCGAGATCAGCACCGGCGCCCGCCGGCTCGTGACCGTGAACCGCACCGTCGAGCCCGTGGGCCAGCACGGCGAGTTCACGGTGGACTTCCGCGCGCTGCGGATCGGGCGCGTCACCGCTGCCGCTACGACGGTGCCCCAGAGCGGCCAGCCGAGCCTCTCCGCGCGGTCCTACCCGGTCGACGTCTTCCTGCCGCTGGCCGCGGCCGGAGCACGCGGGCTGCGCGTGCGCTTCCTCCAGCAGCGCCTCGCCGCGCTGCACTACGCTGTGCCGCGCACCGGGTACTTCGACGCGGCCACGGCACGCGCGGTGCTGGCCTACCGCAAGGTCAACCATCTCCCGCGCACGTTCTCGGCCAACCGCGCGATCTTCGGGCGCCTGGCGCTGATGCGGGGCGGGTTCGCGGTGCGCTTCAAGCACTACGGCCGCCACGTGGAGGCCGACCTCTCACGCCAGGTGCTGGTGCTGATCAACCCGGGCGGGCGGGTCTTTCGCATCTACCACATGGCATCGGGCAAGGCCTCGACTCCGACGGTGCTCGGGACCTTCCGCTTCTACTGGAAGACGCCCGGGACCAACAGCCTCGGGATGGTGCACTCCAGCTACTTCATCGGCGGCTACGCGATCCACGGGTACCGCAGCGTGCCCCTGGGACCGGCCTCGCACGGGTGCCTGCGGATCCCGATCCCCAACGCGCGGTTCGTGCATCGCTGGATCCACCGCGGCGACCGCATTGGGGTCTATCCGTAGCGCGACCGTCCGGCGCCTTCGTCCGGGGGGCGCGAGTCGGGTTCAGGCGCGCGAGTTGACGTAGCGCGCGAGGAAGCCCAGCCCGAGGCCGTAGATCAGCAGTCCCAGCAGCGTCGGCACCCCGCGCACCACCCAGACGTCGCCCGTCGAGGCGACGTCGGCGAACGGCTTGAGCAGGGCGTCGTTGGCGTCGTCGATCAGCTCCCGCGCGCGCGACTGGCGCGACTCGCGTGCGCGCTCCTGGGCCGAGTCCGGGTCGGCGAGCACGGAGCGCTGGCGTTCGGAGGCGTTGCCCAGCTCGTCGGCGGCGAACAGGACGAAGCCCAGCGCGATCAGCACGCTGGCCACGATCGCGAACATCCGGATGCCTCGCTCGAGCGCGCTCACGTCTCCTCCATCGGCGGGCCGGGCGCGTCGCGTTAGCGCCGGCGCCCGGATCGCGGCCTAAGATCGGGCGTCGTGACCGCCGACGTCGCCGCAACGACGACCGCGCGTGCGCGCCTCGTGGCCGAGCTGCGCGAGCACGCGCTCGTCCTCGGCGAGGTGACGTTGAGCAGCGGCGCGACGGCGCAGTACTACGTGGACGCCAAGCGCGCGATCCTGCGTCCACCGGGATTCGCCGCGCTGGCGGTCCTCGTGTCCGCCCAGGCGCGCGAGTGGGAGGCGACGGCCGTCGGCGGACTGACCATGGGCGCCGATCCGGTCGCCTGCGCCGCGCTCGCGGGGGGAGCGGACGTGAAGGCGTTCTTCGTGCGCAAGGAGGCCAAGCCGCACGGTCTCCAGCGCCGCATCGAGGGGCCCAGTCTGGTTGCGGGCGAGCGCTGCCTCGTGGTCGAGGACGTCGTCACCACGGGAGGGTCGACGCTCGCCGCGATCGCCGCGCTCGAGGAGGCCGGCCACGCCGTCTGCGGCGTGGTCTCGGTCCTGGACCGGCTGGCCGGCGGCGGCGCGGCGATCGAGGCCGCCGCCGGCGCCCCCTACCTCGCGCTGTCGACCATCGACGAGGTCTATCCCGAGCGCCCCGACGCCTGAGCGCCGGGCGCAGCTCAGAACTCCGGCGCCTGCGCGCGGAAGGAGCGGATCATCGCCTCGATCGCGGCGGCGTAGAGGAGGCTCGGCGAGCCGGTGCTGCGAAAGAACGTGAGCGTGAAGGTGGCGGTGCGCGGCCGCCGGATCGCGGCCAGCAGAACGACCTGGCGCACGCCGGTGCGCCGGAAGGTCCCGGTCGCGGTGATCGTGACGGTCGGGTAGCGCGTCCGGCGCAGGCGCTGTACGCGGCCCGGGCGCAGGTCCCGGTAGCCTGGGAGCCGCTTCACCGTCCGCTCGGCGTAGGTCTCCAGCGACAGGAAGCGCCCGTCGCCGGAGCGGTCGGCGCCGATCCCGGCCGCCACGGCGCGATCGCCCGAGCGCACGAGCGTCGTGCCCTGCGCCCCGCGCGCCGTCCATCCGGGCGGCAGCCCGACCGAGAAGCCCGCGCGCCGGTTGACAACGCGCCGCCATCCCGGCGGCAGGGCGGGCCGCCGATCGGCCGGCTCGGCGGGCCGGGGCGCCGGCGGGGGTGAGTCGCCGTCCCCGCAGCCGCCGACGAGCGCGGCGCAGGCCGGCACGAGGATCCAGGCGCGGGACGGCTTGCGCACGAGTGCCCCGAGCTGGATTCGAACCAGCGGCCTACTCCTTAGGAGGGAGTCGCTCTATCCGGCTGAGCTATCGGGGCTTGTGGCTCTGCATCAGGCTTTCGGGCTTTCCGCCTAACGGACCCATCGCTCGATGGCACGTCTATGGCACGTCGCTCGGCAGCCGTCGCGGAGCCGCAGGGAGATCGTACTGCCGGGTCAGGAGTGGTTGCGATGGCTCGGCGGCCGATCCCGAACTCAGGGCGTGCTGGCGTGAAGGTCGGCTCGCCGCACGTTCGGCGCGTGGTCGGCTCAACAGCAGCAGGGGGCGAGCCCGAACGCGGCGCGTCGGCGGAGACTGCGCCGCCGCAGCCCGAAGGGCCGTAGGAACTGCATAGTAGATCGCTATTGATCGAGTCCGCAGCATGCTATGATGCACTATATCTGCGATATAGCTCAGGTTTGAGCTATAATGCAGCGTGTGCCTCGGTACTCAACGATTTCGAAGCTGGGCCAAGTCGCGGAGGACCAGTGGGGCTTCGTGACTCGCCGTCAGGCCGAAAAAGCCGGTCTCTCCCCCGCCACTCTGCAACGCCTCAGTGCAGATGGCTCGGTCCTGGAGCGGGTCGGCCACGGCGTGTACCACCTCGCAGGCGCCCCACCGCCGGACCACGTTCCGCTGCGCGCGGCGTGGCTACAGCTCGCGCCCGAGACACTCGCGTGGCAGCGCAAGCCCGACCAGGGAATCGTGTCCCATCGATCGGCCGCCGCCCTGTATGGGCTCGGCCATCTCCCCGCGGACGTCCACGAGTTCACCCTGCCGAAGCGGCGACAGGTCCGCCGTCCCGACGTGCGGGTTCATCAGCGGAAGCTCGGCGATGACGAGTGGATCATCCTGCGCGGTCTCCCGGTCACGCGTCCGTCGCGGATTGCCGCGGACCTACTCGCGGACCGGGAGGACCCGGAGGCAGTCGGCCAGGTCATCGCCGACGCCCTCCGCGGCGTCAACGATTACGCAGGGACGTTCGTGGAAACGCTCGGGCCGCACGCGGCGCAGCTCGGGCTGCGCCGCGGCGACGGCGTCGCAGTGCTTCGCTGGCTCCTGGATCTGGTCGGGGACCCGGAGACCTCGCGCTGGATGGAGGAAGCACGCGCCGTCTGGACCGACATCACGCCACCGCATCTCCAGCAGGCATCAAAGGACGCAGCAGGGCAGGCCGAGTCCGATGGCTGACGAGCGCGGGTACGAAAGTCCCGCCGCATTTCGCCGCGCGCTGACGGACAAGCTCAAGAACGCGGCCAAGGAGAGTCGATGGACGCTGCAGCAGCTCCAGCGCCAGATGGCGTACGACCGCCTGCTCGAACGCCTCTACCTCGTGGACGAGGGCTGGATCGTCAAGGGCGCCGCTGCCCTCCTCGCCCGAGACCTCGGGGTCCGGGCGACGATCGACATCGACGTGTTCCGCAACATCGCGCGCGAGACCGCTGAGCGCGAGCTGCGCGACGCCGCGGGCAAGGACATCGGTGACTGGTTCCGCTTCGAGGTTGGTCCACCGCAGGCGGTGCGAGGCGGTGCTGCCGGGACGCGCCTTCCGGTCAACGCATACATCGGCACAACGGTGTGGGCGGAGTTCCACGTCGACCTCGTCGGGTCCGAGGTGACCATGACGGGCGATCCCGAGAAGGTGCCGGCGCTGGTCCGTGTCGTCATGCCCGATGTCGAGCAGCACGGGTACCGGGCATATCCGCTCGTGGACCACATTGCCGACAAGGTTGCCGCGACCTTCGACCGATACGGAGATTCCGAGGCGCCATCGACTCGGTACAGGGATCTCGTCGACCTGGTGGCAATCGTGACCGAGGCGTCGGTGAAAGCGCAGCCGCAGATGGCAGCCCTGGCCTCGGAAGCGAACCGGCGCCACATCACGCTGCCGCCGCGGTTCGGCGTTCCCGACCGAGACCTATGGGAGCGCGGCTACGCGGCGGAGGCTGGCCGGTCGCTCCTGCCGATGGCTCGCACACTCGATGAGGCGCTCGCCGTCGTCCGCCCGTTCCTAGACCCGCTTCTTGACGGAACGGTTGTTGGACGGTGGGACCCCAAGCAGGGCCGCTGGGTGCCGTGACGCGGCCGGTTTAGAAACGACCGTGCCACATTGGTGTGTTAGGTCGGGGCCGATTGCACAGCGTAGGCGATCGACTCGGACCGAAAAACCTCCACATTCGCGGCGAAATCCCACCTTCCCGCCCCTCTCGCTGCTAGACACGCCGTGTGTCCCGAGGTGCGCACCCGGGCTTTCGGCCGCGCCGGAGCCGAGCATGAGCGCGGTCGACCTGGCCCACTTCACCGGTCCGCCGGCACCGGCGATCGCCGCCCGCTCCGCGCGCGGCCTCGCCTGGCGCCGCCTGCGCGCCAACCGCGTGGCGCTGGCCGCGCTTGGCTTCATCGCGCTCGTGGCGGTGCTCGCCGTCGTGGCGCCGCTGATCGTGAAGCTTCTCGGGATCGCCCCGCCCAACCAGCGCTCGCCAGCCGCGCTGGACTCGTTCGGCCAGCCGACCGGACCGAGCGCGCAGCACCTCCTCGGCGTCGACCCGCTCGGGCGCGACGTCCTCTCGCGCGTGATCTATGGCGCTCGCACCTCGCTGGCGGTGGCGCTCCTGGCAACCGGGATCTCGCTGGCGCTGGCGCTCGTCACGGGACTGCTGGCCGGCTACTACCGCGGGTGGACCGACACCGTGCTCTCACGCGCGATGGACGTCCTGCTGGCCTTCCCTGTGCTGCTTCTGGCCGTCGGGCTGGCATCCGCCTGCTCCCTCGGGGACGGCTGCGCCGGCGGCCTCCTCGAGCCCGGGCGGCTGCTGGTGGTCCTCGTAATCGCGCTGGCCACCTGGCCCTACCTGGCGCGGCTGGTCCGAGGTCAGGTGCTCGCGTTGCGCGAGCAGGACTTCGTGGAGGCCGCGCGCGCCGTCGGCGCCCCGGACCGGCGGATCATGGTGCGGGAGATCCTGCCCAACCTCGCCGGCCCCCTGATCGTCTACGCGTCGCTGGCGATCCCCCAGAACATCCTCTTCGAGGCGGCGCTCTCCTTCCTGGGCGTGGGGGTGCCTGCGCCGGATCCCTCCTGGGGGCAGATGATCTCCGATGCGACTGCGATCTTCGAGCAGGCGTGGTGGTACATGGCCTTCCCCGGGCTGGCGCTGGTGCTCACGGCGCTCGCCTTCAACCTGCTCGGCGACGGCCTGCAGGACGCCCTCGATCCGCGGAGCGCAGCGCGATGAGGCGGGTGCACGCCCTGGCCGCGATGCTGCTCGCGCTCGGCGCGGTCGCGTGCGGTGACAACGACTCGAGGGAGGGCTCGACAGCTCCCGGGAAGCCCGTCGACGGGCAGCAGCGTGGAGGCACGCTGCGGGTGCTGGCCGCCGAGGACGTCGACTCGATCGACCCGGGCCTGGCCTACTTCCAGACCACCTACATGATCACCTACGCGACGCAGCGACCGCTGTACTCCTACGAGCCCGAGGATCGCGCCCGCCCGGTCCCCGACTTCGCGGCGCGCGCCCCGCAGGTCTCGGCGGATGGGCGCACCGTGACCGTGAAGCTGCGGCGCGGGGTCTCGTTCTCCCCGCCGGTCTCGCGCGAGGCGACCAGTGCGGACGTCAAGTACGCGATCGAGCGCGCCTTCGCGGCCAGCGTTCCCAACGGCTACGCGCCCACCTACTTCGGCGACCTCGTCGGCGCGCCGGCCGAGCCGGGGTCGCTGCGGCCGATCCGCGGGATCGAGACGCCGGACCCCTACACCGTCGTCTTCCGCCTTGCCAAGCCCGTCGCGGGGGCCTTCGTGAAGGCGCTCGTGCTTCCGGTCACCGCGCCGGTGCCGGCCGACTATGCCAGGCGCTTCGACGCCGCCAACCCCTCGACGTACGGCTCCCACCAGGTGGCCACCGGCCCGTACATGATCGCCAACGACTCACGCGGGAACCTCACGGGATACCGCGCCGGCCGCAGCATCACGCTCGTGCGCAACCCGGCCTGGCGGAGCTACTCCGATTTCCGGCCCGCCTACGTCAACCGCGTCGAGTGGTCGATCGGGACCGATCCCAACGTCGCCGGCCGGCAGATCCTGCGCGGGCGTGACCTGATCAACGGCGACACGCCGACGGCCCCCGTCGTCAAGCAGGCGGTGACGCGGCGCAAGGACCAGATCGCCTTCACGACCCTCGGCAACCGCTACATCACGATGAACACCAAGCTCGCGCCCTTCGACGACGTCAACGTGCGCAGGGCGGTCCTCGCCGCCTTCGACCGGCGCGCGCTGGCGGCAACGAGGGGCGGCGCGACCGTCGGCCACATCGCCAACCACTTCCTCTATCCCGGCGTTCCCGGCTTCGAGGAGGCGGGCGGCTTCGAGACCGACCTGGATTTCCTCAAGGACCCCGGGGGGAACCCGACGCTGGCGGCCGGCTACCTGAAGAAGGCGGGCTATCCCAGCGGGCGCTACACCGGGCGCGAGGAGCTGGTGATGGTGGGCGACAACGCCGACCCGGCCGCCAAGACCGCCCAGGTCGCGCTGGACGAGTTCCGCAAGCTCGGGTTCCGGGTCAAGCTGCGCAGCGTCAGCAGCGACGTGATGAACACGAGGTTCTGCGGCACGCCGAAGGCGCAGGTGGCGATCTGTCCCAACTTCGGCTGGCTGCCGGACTACAACGACCCCCAGGCTGTGCTCTTCGCGCCGTTCAGCGGCAGCGCGATCGCGCCGGAGAACAACACCAACTGGCCCCAGCTCGACGATCCGGGAGTCGACGCGGCGATGGACCGGGCGGCGCTGATCCGCGACGATCGCCGGCGGGCCGAGGCGTGGGGGGAGATCGACCGTCGCATCACCGCGCTTGCCCCGGCCGTCCCTTGGTTCTGGGACAAGACGCCGAACATCCAGTCGTCGAACGTGCAGGGCGTGATCGGCACGTGGAACGCGGCCTGGGACCTCTCCTACACGTCGCTGAAGTAGACCGCGGCGGCCCGGGCGCGCGGGCGAGATGACCGGCTACGTCCTGCGGCGGCTGGCCTGGGCGGTGTTGCTGCTGCTGGCGGTCAGCGCCGTCACCTTCCTGGTCTTCTACACGCTTCCCTCGGCCGACCCGGCGGCACTGCGGGCGGGCCGCTCCGCGTCCCCCGAGCTGCTCGCTCGCGTGCGCGCGGACCTCGGGCTCGACCAGCCGGTCCACGAGCAGTACCTCGTCTACATGAAGGGGCTGGTGCTGCACTTCGACCTGGGCTTCTCCTACCGCACGGGCGCGCCAGTCCGCGACGAGATCCTCGAGCGACTCCCGGCCACCGTGTCGCTGGTGGCCGGTGCGCTGGTCGTCTGGCTGCTGATCGCAATCCCAGCCGGGATTGCCAGCGCCCTGCGGCCGCGGACACTGCTGGACCGCGTGACGACGGCCGCCGCGATGCTGGCGCTGTCGGCCCCCGTGTACTGGCTGGGCCTGGTGGCGCTGTACCTGTTCGCCGACGACATCGGGGTGCTCCCGATCGCGCCGGGAGCGGGCTCCTACGCGGGGCTGACCGAGGACCCGGGCGCGTGGCTGGGCTCGCTCGTGCTGCCGTGGCTCGTGCTCGCCGCCGGCACGGCCGCCGTCTACACGCGCTTCCTGCGCGCGAGCCTCGTCGAGGCGATGTCCCAGGACCACGTGCGTGCGGCGCGCGCCCGCGGGCTGAGCGAGCGCCGCGTGGTGCTCGGCTACGGCGTGCGCTCGGCGCTCACGCCGATGGTCACCCTCGTCGGCCTGGACGTGGGGATCCTCCTCGGCGGCGCGATCCTGACCGAGTCGGTCTTCAACGTCCCGGGCGTCGGCAAGCTCGCGGTCGACGCGATCGAGCGCTCCAATCTCCCCCTGATCCAGGGCACGGTCCTCCTCGGTGCGCTGTTCATCGTGGTGGCCAGCCTCCTCGTCGATCTCGCCTACGCCATGATCGATCCGCGGGTGCGTCCGTCGTGAGCTCCGCGCTGCTCGAGGTCGAGGACCTGCGCGTGCACTTCGGGCCGTGCGAGCGCCCGGTGCGAGCGGTCGACGGCGTGTCGCTCTCCGTCGCCGCCGATTCGGTTGTGGGGCTGGTGGGGGAGTCGGGCGCCGGTAAGAGCGTCGTCGCTCGCACCGTGATCGGCCTCACCGCGGCGACCGACGCGACGGTGACGGGTCGGGTGCTCTACGCGGGTCGCGACCTGCTGTCGCTGCCGGCGCGCGAGCTGCGCCGGCTGCGCGGCCCGGAGATCGCGATCGCCTTCCAGGACCCGCTCGCCTCGCTGCACCCGCTGCGGCGCGTGGGCGTCCAGGTCGTGGAGGCCGTGCGCGCGCACCGATCGGTCTCCCGCGCAGGCGCGCGCAGGCGCGCCGCAGAGCTGCTGGAAATGGTCGGCCTGGCGGACCCCGAGCGCGTGGCGCGCTCCCATCCGCATGAGCTGGCGGGCGGGGCCCGACAGCGGGTGGCGCTGGCGATCGCGCTGGCGCACGAGCCGCGGCTGCTGATCGCCGACGAGCCGACCACGGCGCTGGACGTGACGGTGCAGGCGCAGATCCTCGCCCTGCTGGGGCGGCTGCGGCGCGAGCTGGGGATGGCGCTGCTGCTGATCACCCATGACCTCGGCGTGGTCGCCGAGACCGCCGGCGAGGTGGCGGTGATGTACGCGGGCAAGGTGGTCGAGCGAGGACCGGCGGCAGAGGTCTTCGCGCGGCCGGGGCACCCCTACACCTGGGGGCTGCTGCGCTCCGTCCCGCGCCTTGACTCCGAGCCGCATGCGCGGCTGGCCGCGATCCCCGGCCGTCCGCCCTCGCCGGCGGCGCCGCCCACCGGCTGCCGTTTTCACCCCCGCTGCGCGCACGTGCGCGACGCGCACCGGCGCGTCGACCCCCCGCTCGAAGCCGTGGCCGGGGAGCCCGGGCATCTGGTCGCCTGCCTGCTCTCGCCCTCCGAACGCGCGCGGCTTCGCGGGGAGGGCGATCCGTGAGCGATGCCGTCGTCGAGGTCCGCGATCTCGTCAAGCACTTCCCGTCGCGACGGGGCACGGATCGTGCGGGGGCGGTGCACGCCGTCGACGGCATCTCGTTCGAAGTCGCGCGCGGCGAGGCGCTGGGCATCGTCGGCGAGACGGGTTGCGGCAAGACCACGACGGCGCGGTTGCTGCTGCGACTGCTGAAGCCGACCGCGGGGACGATTCGGCTCGAGGGAGAGGACATCACGCGCCTGTCCGCCCGCCGGCTGCGGCCGCTGCGCCGGCGGATGCAGATGGTCTTCCAGGACCCCCAGTCCTCGCTGAACCCGCGCCGCACGGTGGGTGCGACGATCGCCGAGCCGCTGCTCGTCCACGGTCTGCACGCCGGGGCGAGCGAACGCGATCGCGCGGTGGCGTCGCTGCTGGAGCGCGTCGGGCTCGGCCCCGGCGACCGCGACCGCCTGCCGCACGAGCTCTCCGGCGGCGAGCGACAGCGGGTGGCGATCGCGCGGGCGCTGGCGCCCCAACCGAGCCTCCTCGTCGCCGACGAGCCGGTCTCCGCGCTCGACGTCTCCATCCAGGCGCAGATCCTCAACCTGCTCGCGGACCTGCGCCGCGACCTCGGGTTGAGCGTCCTGCTGATCTCCCACGACCTGTCGGTGGTCCGCCACGTCTGCGACCGCGTCGCGGTGATGTACGCGGGAAAGCTGGTCGAGGTGGCCGAGACGCAGACGCTCTTCCTCCACCCCAGGCACCCGTACACCGGCGCGCTGCTCGCAGCGGTGCCCGTCGCCGATCCGCGCGTCCAGCGTCGCGGCCGTGAGCCGGTCCTGGCCGGCGAGCCGCCCAGCCCGACCCGCCCGCCCCGCGCGTGCCGTTTTCACCCGCGCTGTCCCAAGGCGCAGGACGTCTGCGCGGAAGACGAGCCGGCGCTCGACCTCAAGCCCGGCGGCGGGGTCGCCGCGTGTCACTTCCCGCTCACCGACGCCGAGGCGAGCGAGTGGACGTCCGGCGCCGCCAGGCGCCCTGACCGCGACGGGGAGGCGACCGCAGTCGCCTCCCCGCCCGATCGGGGGGCTGGCGCCTAGCCGGCGCGCAGCGTGCGCTCGCAGCCGAGCAGGCGGTCCGTCGCATCGCCGATCGCGACGTCTCGACCGAGCCCGCAGAACACCAGCTCGCCCCGTCCGTCCGCCGCGTCGACGAAGTCGTTGCCCGGGCCGGCGACAATCCGGTCGGTGCCGAAGCCGCCGTCCAGGCGGTCGTTGCCCGTCCCTCCGTAGAGGGAGTCGTTGCCCAGCCCGGCGCTGAGGCGGTCGTTGCCCGAGAACCCGATCAGGACGTCGTTGTCATCGCCGCCTGAGACGTCGTCGTCGTCGGGGCCGCCGTCCACGCGGTCGTTGCCCTTGCCGCCGGACAGCTCGTCCGGGCCGGCCTGCCCGAACACGCGGTCAGATCCGAGCCCGCCCGACATGAAGTCGTCGCCCAGGCCGCCGTAGAGGCTGTCGTTGCCTCCGCCGCCGCTCAGGTCGTCGGGACCGCCCTCGCCGAGGACGCTGTCGTTGCCCAGCCCGCCGTTGACGAAGTCGAAGCCCTCGCCGCCCAGCACCCGGTCGGCGCCCGGCCCGCCGCTGACGTCGTCGGGGCCGCCCTCGCCGAGGACGAGGTCGTTGTCGAGACCGCCGCTCAGGACGTCGAAATCGTCCTGCCCGTGGAGCTCGTCGTCTCCCTGGCTGCCGTTCAGCTCGTCGAATCCGCTGCCGCCGAGCAGGCAGTCGTTCGCCTGCAGCCCGTTGAGCAGGTCGTCACCGGCCAGCCCGTCGAGACGGTCGGTGCCCGACGTGCCGTTGATGACGTCGTCGCCGGCGCTCCCGCTCTGGGAGCTGGCGGCGCCTGTGCAGCGTGGCGAGGACTGGGCCTGCGCTCCGGCTGGAACGAGGAGGGTGGCGAGCACGGCGGCTCCTGCGAGCCTCCGCGCGCGCGTGACGCTGATGGACAACATGGTTCTCCGTTCCCGAAGCCGCCCCCGTACCCGGAGTCCCCAACACGGCTTCGCGCCCGGAGTTTCGCTGCCCGGCGGTGGGTTCGCCGCCGCCGCGGCGCGCGTCAGCCGGCCGCGGTCTCCCCGGCCTCATCGCCCGCCGAGTCCTCCGCGCCGTCGTCCTCGTAGAGCGACTCGCGCGCGAGCTCGCGGCCGCGCCGGTCCCACAGGATCACCTCGAGCAGGTCCGAGCGGTAGTCGTCGGGGGCGATCAGCGTGAAGCGCTCCTCCGTGATCGTGCACTGGTCGACGGCGAGCTCCGCGAGCTCGGCGGTGGCCACCACGCCGCCGGGGACGAGCGGTCGCCCCCACACCAGCTCCACCGTCGCCGTCCGACCCTCCTCGCCGCGCCAGCGACCGATCGCCTCGTCGCAGAGGTCGAGCTTCCACTCCGGATGGCGCTCGGCGGTCTCGGCGGTGAAGTCCGCCGAGGCGACCATCTCGCCCGGCTCCTCGCCCCCGCCCGCGGCGACGAACGAGACGTAGCCGAACAGCTCGAGCTCCGAGGAGGTGAGCGTCGTCGCGGGTACGTAGGTGCGCCCGCCGTAGGTGCGGTCCGGGTACCAGAGGATGTCTCCCGGCTCGCCGAGCTCCTCGCCCTCGGATTCGATCCGCAGGCAGGCGGCGTAGAACTCCTCCGAGAGGCGGTGCGCCCAGCGACCGTAGGGGAGCCCTTCCTGCGGCGGCTCGGCGGCGAAGCGGGGAACCAGGCGTTCGGTCGGCGGCACGCGCGGCAGCCTATCCCTCGAGCAGCAGGGTCACCGGGCCGTCGTTGACCAGCTCGACGGCCATCAGCGCCCCGAAGACTCCGCGCCGGGCGTCGAGGCGCGCGCAGAAGCGCTCGTACAGCGGCTCGGCCTGCTCCGCCGCCGCCGCTGCCGCGTACGACGGCCGGTTGCCCCGCCGCGCGTCGCCATAGAGCGTGAACTGCGAGACGCACAGCACCTCGCGCTCGCCCAGCGGCTCGTTCATGCGGCCCTCGGCATCCGGGAACACGCGCAGCGCGCGCACCCTGTCGGCGAGCCGGTCCGCCGCGGCCTCGTCGTCGTCGCGGGTCACGCCGAGCAGCACGAGCAGGCCCGGCCCGATCGCCGCGACCCGCGCGCCGTCGACGGTTACCGCGGCGCGCGACACCCGCTGGATCAGCGCCCGCATCGGCGAGAGCCTACGCGGCGTCCCGCCTCATGCGGCGCCGCGTCAGGCCGCCCCGCGTCAGGCGACCGCCCGCGCCAGCAGCGCGGCGGCCAGCACGATCGCGGTGCCCCACGCGATCGCCGCCGCCGTGAGGCGGACGTTCAGGCCGTAGACGTGCGCGACGGCCAGCGCGTTGATCCCGCACGGCATCGCCGCGAGCAGCAGGTAGGGTTCGGGGAGGTCGATCAACGGCGCCGCCAGCCCCGCAAGCAGCGCCGGGGCGACGAGCAGCCGCAGGCCGAGCGCCGTCGCAACCGGGGCGGAGAGGGCCGGCACGGGGCGCGAGCGCACCTCGCGCTCGCCGGCGAGGATCACCCCGGCCGCGAAGAAGCCGAGCGGGAGAATTGCCAGCACGATCACGCGCGAGGCGTCGAGCAGCGCGTCGGGCGCGAGGGAGTCGGGCGCGGCCAGCGCGGCGAGGACGGCGACCAACGGGGGGTTGCGCACGAGGAAGGTGCGCGTCCGCTCGCGCACGCCCTCGCCTGCGCGCTCGCCGGCGGCGGCCGCAACGCCGAACGCGCCGAGCAGCAGCGAGGGAGCGCCGACGACGGTGTCGTAGACGACGGCCTCGCCAAGCCGGTCGGACCCCAGCAGGGCGACTGTGAGCGGCAGCCCGAGGTAGCCGGTGTTGGCGAGGATGGAGGCGTTCACGAGCGCGCCGGCGTCCGGTCGCGAGAGCTTCAGCGCGCGGCGGCCCGCCAGCCACGCCGCCGTGCCCGTGAGCACCAGCACCACGTGGGCCAGGAGAATGCCGCCGCCGACGTCGACGGTGATCTCCAGCCGCGCGATGTTGAAGAACGCAACGAAGGGAACGACGGTGTAGATCAGCGCGGCGAGGATGCCGCGCGCCAGCCGCTCCGCTCCGTCCCAGCGGGTCCTCGCCCACGTCCCCGCCGCGACCGCGACCGCGACGGTCGCGGCGACGGCGATCACGCGTCCCGCAGCTCCGCGGCGGCAGTCTCGGGGGCGACGATGTTGAGGTGGATGCCGGCGCCCAGCTCCAGGCCGGCGAGGTGCGTCAGCCGCGGAAGCACGTCGATGCGCCAGCAGAAGTGCTCGGCGCCCCGCGGTGCCGTGCGGACCCACAGGTTCAGCGGGGGCGAGGCGCCCAGATGCCGCGCGAGGCGGCGCAGGGCGTCGTGCAGCATCGCCGCGCCCGATGGGCCGTCGTCCTCGAAGCGCGGCCGCGGCCGGCGCGGGGCGAGCATCAGCTGGTAGGGCACGCGCGCGCCGTAGGGCGCCAGCAGCACCGCCTCGTCGTCCACCGCGATCACGCGCTCGCGCAGCTTTACCTCCTCCTGGACCAGGTCCTCGAGCAGGTCGTGGCCGAGCGTCCGGGTGGCGTGCGCGCCGAAGCGCTCACGCTCGCGCGCAACCACGGCGGGCACGAAGTCCAGCGCGTAGAGCTGGGCATGCGTGTGCGGGAGCGACGCCCCGGCCTCGCGGCGCTCGTTGACGAGGAGGTGGACGTAGGCGGCCTGGCCGTGATGGCGCATCCGCTCACGCCACACGCCCACCGCCGCCTGCACCTGCTCGAGCGGCAGGTCGGCCAGCGACATCACCGACTGGGGCGCGTTGACGATCACCTCGTGGGCGCCCGACGCCGGCTGGGCCGAGAACAGGTCCGGCTTGGCGAACGGCGCGGGTGCCGGGCTCGCGGAGGAGAGGGCCGGGTAGAGGTTGGGCACAACGCGCACCGTCCATCCGGGGGCGTTCGCGTCGCCGCAGCGCGGCCGCAGCGCGTAGAGCTCGGGCGGGGTGCGGTCCTCGTGACCCTCGGCGAAGGGGTCGGTCTCCGGGTCCAGTGGCTCGGGCGGCTGCGCCGTCGGCCGGCCGCCGGGTCGCCCGGCGCGCTCGACGGCGACGATCGCCTTGTGGCCGGTGAGCGGGTCGATCCGGATCTCAGGCAAGTCGCTTCTCCATGGTCACATGCGCGATGCCGGCCTCCTCGAAGGGCTCGCCCCGTTCGGCATACCCGTGACGTGCGTAGAGCCCGCGCGCGTGCGCCTGCGCGTGCAGCGTGATCCGGCGGGCGCCCGCGCCCCGGGCGGCCTGCTCGGCGGCGCGCAGCAGCGCCGCGCCGGTGCCGCGGCCGCGCTCGGTCCCCGTGACGGCGAGGCGTCCGAACTTGGCGGTCTCGCCCTCGACGAGCAGGCGGCAGGTCCCGACCACGCGGGCGGTGGAGACGGCCACCAGATGGACGGCGTCGTCGTCACGGCCGTCCACCTCGTCTCGCTCGGAGACCCCCTGCTCCCCGCAGAAGATCGCGCGGCGAAGCGCCAGCGCGGCGACCAGCTCGTCGCCGCCGGCGGGCCGGCGCACCTCCACTTCCGCAGCGGGCTCGGGCACGCGCGAAGCCTACGCGCCGCGCGAGCGTGGTCTCCCGTCCCGTTCGGTGTATCCTGATGGTCTCTCTACCAGCGGTCGGGCGAACCAGCCCTCCCGCGCCCTCCGGGTGGTACCGGAACCTGGAGTCCGCGCTTTTCGTCCGCGGCTCCCGCCACGAGCAGGAAAGCCGTTCATGGCTGAACCCACGTCAGCGGTCGTCGAGGCCGTGCCGCTTCCCGAACCCACCGACATCGAGCGGGCGAAGGACTTCACCCGCGAGGAGTTCGTCTACGAGGGCGAGCGGCTCGAGGACGCCCTCGCCCCGGGGTCGGCGCGCCGGCGCGCGCTCGACGCCGCGCTGGTCGAGATCGCCGCCGGCGCCGAGGGTCCCTCGGTCGAGTGGCGGCGCGACTTCTCGCTCCTGCTCGGCCTCGAGCGCCTGCTCTGCGAGGAGCAGCCGGTGCTGGCCGACGGGACCGAGCTGACCGGCCACCAGGTCGACGTGCTGTCGGGGACGTTGATCGCGCTCACCGCGGAGGTCCAGCGCCAGGCCGCCAACGGCAACGGGAACGGTGGATCCAACGGCGCACCGGCCGGCGAGGTCGCGCCGCCTGCCACGGTCGCGCCACCGGCCCCCGACGTGGACGAGGACGAGCGTGACGACGCGGACGACGAGGACGACGAGACGGACGCGGAGGAGATCGACGAGGAGCTGGCGCCCGACGAGGAGCCGGTGGACTGGGACGACGCGATCCTGGACGAGGACGTCCAGCTCGCCGAGCAGCCCGAGGACCCAAACGCCGCGCGTCGCTTCTGGTTCGAGCACGCCACCGGGTCGGGCAAGACCGTCGCCGCGCTGGGGTTCGTCGAGGCCTCGCGGACCGGCGGCGTCCTGATCCTCACCCACCGGCGCAACCTCGTCGACCAGTTCCATGCGGAGCTGCGCGATCGCGGCTACGCGAAGCGCATCTCGCCCGCGCTGCTGGACGGCAAGGACCCCGCGAACGGTCCCGTCACCGTCGAGACCTACCAGTGGTTCGTGCGCAACGCAGGCCGCATCTCCGACGCCTACACGATCGTGATCTGCGACGAGGCGCACACCGCGCTGGGCGAGAAGACCTCCGGGTCGATCCGCTCCTGGGCCGGCCCGATCTTCATCGGCATGACCGCGACGGGCGCGCTGATCGCCCGCCACGTCACCGACCTCTTCCCGACTCAGACCTCGCGCTTCGATCTCGCGCAGGCCGCTCGCCGCGGCGTGATCGCGCCGCTGCGCTGCATCCGCATCCCTCCCGGGCCGGGCGTGCGCACGATCGCCAAGGTGCCGCTGCGCCGCGGCGAGGTGGACACGGAGTTCGATCAGGAGATGCTGGCCGAGCTGCTCGACCAGCATCCGTTCAACGTCGCCATCGCCGACCTCTACCGGACGCGCTTCAACGGCGTCCCCGGCGTCGTCTACGCGGCCGGCGTGCGCCATGCCTACAACGTCGCCGAGGCGATGCGTGAGGCCGGCCTCAAGGCGCAGGGCGTCTCGGGCGAGACGCCCAAGCGCGAGCTGACGCGGATCCTCGCCGCCTACGAGCGCGGTGACATCGACGTGCTGGTCAACGCCCAGCTCCTCGCCGAGGGCTGGAACTCGCCGCGCGCGACCGTCTGCATGCACCTCGCACCCACCGCCTCGCGGCGCATCTACCAGCAGCGCGTCGGTCGCGTGACGCGCCGCCATCCGGGCAAGGAGGCCGGCGTCGTGGTCGACTTCGTGCACCCGGGCACCCGTCACGACGACCCTGTTGTGACGCTGCACTCGCTGCTGGACCGCGACGTCTACCGCGGCGGGGCGATCGTCGTCGGCCCGGTGCGCCGCGGCCGCGGCCGCCGCGTGCGGGTGGAGCGCCGCGTGCTGCCGGTCACGCCGGACCCCGACCGGCGCGCGGAGGTCTTCGAGCGCGAGCTGTGGCGCATCGCGGTCGAGCACCTCGACTACGGCGAGCAGCACGTGTGGGCGGCGCTCGCCGGGGCGCGCGTGGCGCCGAACGGCTGGCGCCGCGCCAAGGCGATGCTGCACTTCGACCACCAGGGCGAGCTCAAGCGCCGCTTCCTGATCACCGCCGTCCAGCGCAACCGCAACGCCCAGCTGCGAGTCCGCGCGCTGCAGGAGATCGCCGCCGCGCGCGACGCCGAGGCCTTCGACGAGGCGATCGAGATCATCGGGACGTGGTCGCGCGACGAGCGCCGCGAGGGAGTCAAGGTGATGCTCCAGGCGCTGGCGGAGAAGCGGATCGGCCGCCGCGACCAGGCCAACGCCTGGATCTGGCGGATGGCTGAGTACACCCGCGAGGTACACGAGGAGTACGCCGTCCAGCGCTGGCCGGAGACCAAGCGCCTGCTCGGGCTGCTGGTCAACTCCTCCGGTGGCGCGCATGCGCGCAATGCGCGGCGCATCGTCCACGCCGCGCGCAAGCAGGACCGCCGGCTCGCGGCCGCGCTGCTGGCCGCAGCGCTCGCGCACACGCCGGAAGCCCAGCAGGCGCTCGACGGGGCGCGCACGCGGATGGCGCGCAAGCCATCCGCGCTGGCGCGCGAGCTCCTGCGCAACTTCCCCAAGGGTCGCCGTCGCGGACGCTCGCGCCGGCGCAAGGGAGGCGGCCAGCAGGGCGCCAACGGGCGTGGGCCCCAGGGCCGCGGCCGCGGCCGCGCCGCTGCGGCGAAGGCCACGGCGAAGAAGGGCGGGGCTCCGCCCGAGGAGGTGCTCGACAAGGCCTTCGAGGCCGGTGCGGCGGGCGATGACTCCGAGGACGGCGCACCGCTCGACGAGGGCGGGATCGAGGCGCTCGAGGGCGTGATCGCCGAGGCGCTCGACGACGTGCTCGACGCCGAGGACGCCGCGGATCCCGGGCCCAACGGACGCGGAGCGCGCGCGCCGGGCACCGGCGACGGCGAGGTGCCCGCCCCCGGCGCCGAGTCCGCCTGACTCTCAGTCGCGCTGCTGCGGGTCGCCCAGGTGCACCTCGCCCGCGTCGAGGATCGCCTCGCCGTCGGCCGTGCGGACGATCAGGCGCCCGGCCTCGTCGATTCCTGCGGCCTCCCCCGTTCCGCCCGCCCAAGAGACGGTGCGCCCGGCCAGCGCGTCGCGCGCGCGGAAGGCCTCGAGCACCGCGGGGTCCGCGGCCGCCAGCCGGCGCTCCAGGCCCGCGATCAGCCGCTCCAGCGTCGGCTCGACCTCGCCAGGGTCGCGTCCCAGCGTCCCGGCGATGGCCTGGAGCTCCGGCGCGAGCTCGTGGGGCGCGACCGCGACGTTGAGGCCGATGCCGAGGACCATCCACCCTTCCTGGGGCCGGCCCTCCACGAGGATCCCGGCGACCTTGCGCTCGTCGGCGAGGACGTCGTTGGGCCACTTGATCTGAGCCGCCGGGCCAGATTCCTCCGCCACGGCGACCGCGGCCGCGAGCGGCAGCAGCGGCGTCCACCGGCGCAGCACGAGGGAGAGCAGCAGGCCGCGTCCAGCCGGCGCGCTCCACGTGCGTCCCTGGCGCCCGCGGCCGGCCGACTGCTCGCGGGCGGTCACCAGCGTCCCGTGCGGCGCCCCCCCGCCGGCCAGCTCGCGCGCGCGCCGGTTCGTCGAGTCGACGCGCCGCAGGTGCAGCCGCGGCGTACCGAGTTCGGCCGTCACGCCGCCGCGATGCACAGCTCGGCGTCGGGCGCCACGCCCAGCTGCTCGGCTGCGCTGCCCCGGTTGACGGCGACGGCGAGCATCCGGTAGGCGTCCTCGTAGACGAGGATCTCCCCCGGCTCCACGTCGGCGAACGTGACCGCGTAGACCGCGCGATGGCCCCGGCCCCCGATCGTCACCTCCAGCGGCCGGCCGAGTCGCACACCGCTGCCGGTCAGGTCGGCGTGGCCGGCGTCGAGCATCACGTTGCCGAAGCGATCCGCGGCGAGCGCGTGGGTGACCAGGACGCCGTCCTCCACCCGCGGGCGCGGCAGATCGAGCACGGCGATGCTCGCCGGGTCACACGGGTCGCCGGCTGCGGCCAGCGGCTCGCCGGCGGCCAGGCGCGCTGCGACCGGCGCGAAGATGTCGCGGCCGTGGAACGTCGCCGAGACGGGCTCCATGCGCCACGGCGAACGGCCGATGTCGACGGCCTCGACGATCCCGCCCAGACGCGCCGCGGCCAGCGAGAGCAGCCCGTTGTCGGGGCCCACCAGCAGCCGGTCCTCCGCTTCGGTGCGCAGCGCTACGCCGCGGCGCTCGGCGCCGACCTCCGGGTCCACGACGGCCAGGTGGACGCCGGCGGGCGTGTAGGGCAGCGCGTTGCGCAGCACCAGCGCGGCCAGCCGGGTGGCGTGCCGCGGGATCCCGTGAGTCAGGTCGATCACACGCGCCTCCGGGCACTCGCGCGCGATCACGCCGCGGCACACGCCGGCGAAGTCGTCGTCGTAGCCGTAGTCGGAGAGGAAGGTGATGAAGCGCTCGCCGTCCACGCTCACCGCCGAAGGTCGGGGCGGGCGTTCTCCCCACCGGCATCGGCCAGCAGCGCGTCGACGAGGCCGTCGAGATCATGGCGGGCGGCCTCCGCGTGGGGCTCGAGCCCCGCCTCGCGCAGCGCGCCGCTGGTCACCGGCCCGATCGAGATCACGCGCGAGCGCGCGCTCAGTACGCCGGGACCGCCGGCGGCCTCGAGCAGGAAGCGGACCGTGGAGGCGGAAGTGAACGTCACGTAGTCGGCTTCGCGTGCGGCCTCCAGCGCCTCCGGGGCGAGCGGCTCCGCGACGGTCTCGTACAGCGCGAGCACGTCCACCTCGACACCGCGCTCGCGCAGCGCATCCGGCAGCACGTCGCGCGCCTCCCGCGCGCGGGCGATCAGCGCGCGCCGCGCCGGCACCTCCCGCAGCGCGTCCGCGAGCGACTCGGCCACTGCGCGCTCGGGCACCACGTCGGCCACCACGCCCTGATCGCGCAGTGCGCGTGCGGTGCCCGGCCCGATCGCCGCGACCGTCGCCCCGGCCAGCGCGCGCGCGTCGGCCCCGGCGGCGTGCAGCCGCGCGAAGAGCAGCTCCACCGCGTTGGGGCTCGCCAGGCACACGAGGTCGTACCGCGACAGGTCGGGCACCGCGCCCGGCAGCGGGTGGACCCGGATCGCGGGGACCTCGACGACGCCTGCCCCGAGCTCGCGCAAACGCCCCGCGAGCTCGCCCGCCTGCGCTCTGGCACGCGTCACGGCGACGGTGCGCCCGTGCAGCGGCCGCGCCTCGAGCCAGGCCAGGCGCTCGCGCAGCCCGGCCGCCGGGCCGACGACGGTGACGGCCGGCGCGGCGAGTTGCGCCTGCGCGGCACGCTCCGCCACCGTCTCCAGCGTGGCCAGGACGGTGCGCTGGCCCGGCAGCGTCCCGCGCTCCACCACCGCCGCGGGCTCCTCGGCCGGCCGCCCCGCGCCGATCAGCGAGGCCGCGATCCGGGGAAGCTGGGCGACCCCCATGTAGAAGACCAGCGTGCCCGGGAACGCGGCGAGCGCGTCCCAGTCGAGCGCCGACTCGGGCTTGTCGGGGTCCTCGTGCCCGGTGATCAGCGCGACGGCGCTCGCGTGCTCGCGGTGGGTGACCGGGATGCCCGCGAAGGCGGGTGCCGCCAGGCCCGCGGTGATGCCCGGCACCACCTCGAAGGAGACGCCCGCCGCGCGCAGCGCCTCGGCCTCCTCGCCGCCGCGGCCGAACACGAACGGATCCCCGCCCTTCAGGCGCACCACGAGCTTGCCGTGACCGGCGTGCTCGACGAGCCGGCGCTCGATCTCCGCCTGCTCCATCGTCGGGCGCCCCGGCTCCTTGCCGACGTAGACCAGGTCAGCGCCGTCGCGCGCGCCGGCCAGGACGCCGTCGGGGATCAGCCGGTCGTAGAGGATCACGTCGGCGCGGGTGATCAGGTCCCGCCCGCGGACGGTCATCAGGCCCGGGTCGCCAGGGCCCGCGCCCACCAGGGCGACGTGCCCGCCGCTGCGCGTCACGCGGGCGCCCCGCTCGCCTCCGCGCGGCGCAGCAGGTCCGCGCACCCCGCGCCGAGCATTCGCTCGCCCACGTCTCGACCGAGCGCCTCGGGCTCCGCCTGCGGTCCCTCGGCGTGATCGAAGATCCACTCCGAGCCGTCCGGGAGCCCCGCGAACGCGCGCAGGCAGAGCGTGTCGTCCCCGTCGGGGCCCGCGTGCGCGCCCACAGGCGTGTGGCAGGTCGCGCCGAGCGCGGCGCAGAGCGCGCGCTCCGCCCTCAGCGCGTCGTGCGCGCGGTCGTCGTCGAGCGCACGGATCGCCTCGCGGACCGGCTCGTCGCCCGCGCGGCCCTCGAGCGCCAGCGCGCCCTGACCGGGGGCGGGGACGAAGCGCGCCGGGTCCAGCGCAGTGCCCGCGGCATCCCGGCGGTCGAGGCGCTCGAGCCCGGCCATCGCGAGCACGATCGCGTCCCAGTCGCCCTCGGCGAGGCGCCGCAGCCGCGTGTCGACGTTCCCCCGCAGCGCGACCACCTCGAGGTCGTCGCGCTGCGCGCGCAGCTGCGCCGCCCGGCGCAGGCTGCTCGTGCCGACCCGCGACCCGGCGGGCAGCGCCTCGAGCGAGGCCGCCCCGCACAGGGCATCGCGCGCGTCGGCGCGCGGCGGCACGGCGAGGATGGCGAGCCCGCGCGGGAGCTCTCCGGGAACGTCCTTGGCCGAGTGCACCGCCACGTCGGCGCGCTCCTCGATCAGCGCCTGCTCGAGCTCGGCCACCCAGCGCGACTTGTCCCCGCCCTTCGCGCCACGATCCCCAGCGGTGGCGATCTCGACCAGCTCCGTCTCGGTCCCGGCCTGCGCCAGCGCCGCGGCCACGAGGCGGGCCTGCGCCAGCGCGAGCGCGCTGCGCCGCGTCGCCAGGCGCAGCCTCACCGGCCGGGCCGCTGGGCCCGGCGAGCCGGCAGGTCGCGCACCTCGGCGGCGGGTTGCACCTCCGCGGCGGGCTGCTCCTCGGCGGCCGCGGCGTCCTCGAGACCGAACAGCTCGCGCAAAAGCTGCATGCGCGCGTGCGTGCGCTCGTCGCCGGAGCGCTTCATCCGCAACGTCGGCTCGTGGAGCAGCCGGTTGACGACGGTGCGCGCCAGCGCCTCCACGCGCTCGCGGTCGGCCTCCGACAGCGAGTCCCACCGCGTCGCGTTCTCGGCCAGCACGCCCTCGACGATCCGCCGGCCGTGCTCGCGCAGCGCCGCGATCGTGGGCAGCACCTCGAGCGACCCGAGCCACCCGGCGAAGCGCTGGATCTCCTCCTCGACGATCGCCTCCGCGCCGCGCGCCTCCCCCTGGCGCACCTGCAGGTTTCGCGCGACGACCGCCTGGAGGTCGTCGACGTCGTACAGGGTCACGCCCGGGATCTCCGCGCACACTGGGTCGACGTCGCGTGGGACGGCGATGTCGATCAGCAGCAGCGGGCGCGCGCCGCGCTCGCCCATCACGAGCGCGAGCTCGTCGTGGCCGACGATCGGGTGCGGCGACGAGGTCGAGGCGAGCACGATGTCGGCGTGCTCGAGCTCGGCGGGGAGCGCGTCGAAGCCGACCACGCGCCCGTGGAAGCGCTCGGCCAGCGAAGCGGCACGCTCGCGCCGGCGGTTGGCGACGAAGATCGGCTCCACCCCCCGGTGCACAAGGGCCTGCGCGGTCAGCTCGGCCATCTCGCCCGTGCCGAGGATCACCACCCGGCGACCCGCCAGGTCCCCGATCGCCTCGTCGGCAGCCTGCACGGCGACCGAGGGAACGCTCACGCGGCTCGCCGAGATCGCGGTCTCCGAGCGCACGCGCTTGCCCGTCGCCAGCGCCGCGCCGAACAGCCGGTTGGTCAGCGGGCCCGTCGTCCCGGCGGCGAGCGCCCGCTCGTAGGCTCGCCGGACCTGGCCCTGCACCTCCGCCTCGCCGACGATCATCGACTCGAGCCCCGCGGTCACCCGGTACAGGTGGCGGGCGGCGTCGCAGTTGCGCTGCGAGTAGATCGGGTCGGCCAGCGCGGTCGGCCGGATCCCGGCGCGGCGCGCGAGCATCCCCAGCACGGCGGTCTCGGCCTCGACCGGGTCGCCGGCGACGAGGTAGACCTCGGTGCGGTTGCAGGTGGAGATCGCGACCGCCTCGTGCACCTCGGCGTCCCCCAGGAGCTCGCGCAGGAACTCCTCCGCCAGCCCGCCCGGGAGCGCCACGCGCTCGCGCAGCGCGACGGGCGCCGTCTTGTGCGAGACGCCGAGCAGCAGCAGCTCGCTCATGCGCCGTCCACCGGCCCGCGCTGATCGGCGAGGTCGTTGAGCTCCTCGAGCTCGCGCTCGATCCGGCTCAGCTTGGAGGCCATGATCGCGACGTAGACGAGGATCAGGGCGAGGAAGGTGACGTAGGCGCCGGCGACGTACTTGCCGGCCTCGTCAAGCGGCAATGCCGGCATCAGGACGCCTGACGGATGGGGAGCGGGGCCTGCGGCGCTGCGCTGCGACCGGTTGCCGCGCGTTCCTCGCCGCCGAGCTTGCGCCGCAGAGCGCGCAGCTGGGCGGAGGCGTGCTTGGAGGCCATCTCGTACTTCCACAGCGTCACGAAGAGCAGGCCCATGCCCGCCAGGGACACCAGGAAGGTCAGCCGCATGTCGCCCGGCAGCGCGCCGCCGGTGGCGCTGAGCACGCGCGGATGGGCGAGCGACTCCGCCAGGCGCACGGCGAGGAAGTTGAGCGGGACGAAGGCGCCCGCGGTGATCGCGAAGACCGAGGCGTAGCGCGCCTGGCGCTCGGGGTCCTCGATCGAGAAGCGCAGCGGCTGGTAGGTCGCGTACAGCAGGAAGACGATCAGGAACGAGACCAGTGTCGGCTCGTCCCACACCCACCAGTGCCCCCACGACGCCTTGGCCCAGATCGCGCCCGTCACCAGCACCCCGACGCCGAGGATCAGCGAGACGTGGATCGCGACGTAGGAGCGCATGTCCCAGCGCCGGTCGCCGGTCCGCAGATGGCCGATCGCCATCACCGCGCCCGCCACGAACCCCAGTAGCGCCACGATCGCCATCGGCACGTGCACGTAGAAGATCTTCTGGATGAAGCCCTGGTCGGCGTCCAGCGGGGCGTAGAAGAAGACCAGCGCGAACGCGGCGGTGAGGGTAAGGCAGGTCGCCAGAGAGAGGGGACGCAGGCCCTTGCCGTACATGGGAGTCAGTCCTCCAGCAGGAAGTCGAATACCGCGTAGGCCAGCAGCGCGAAGACCATATCGTAGAGCCCGAGCGTCACCGGCCACCTGAGCGCGACGGATTCGGCCCCGGATTCGAGCAGGAGCGGCGTGGTCGCGCGCGCGGCGGCGATGACCACCGGGATCAGCAGCGGGAGCGCCAGCAGGGGGGCGATCAGGTCACGCGCGGCTGTCTGCACGGCCAGCGCGGACGCGAGCGTGCCGATGATCGCGATCCCCGCATCGGCCAGCAGCAGGATGCCCAGGAGCTCGGGCAGCGCGCCGCTCGGCGACGGCCCCAGCAGCAGCACGACGAAGGCGGGCACCGCCACGAGCTCGACGGCGACCAGGAACGCGAACAGCGCCAGCGCCTTGCTGATCAGCAGCGCGGTCCTGTCGACCGGCGCCAGCAGGAACCCGTCGAAGCCGCCCTGCTCGCGCTCGGCGACGAAGAGCCGGTTGATCCCCAGCATCGCGGCGAACAGGAGCGTCACCCACAGAACGCCGGAGGCGAGGTCGCCGGCCACGCTGGAGCGATCGAGGCCGAAGTGGAAGACGACGAAGGTGGTGACCGAGAAGAGCGCCATCGCGGGGACCGACTCGCGCGTGCGCAGCTCCAGGCGCAGGTCCTTGCGCACGAGCGCCGCGATCGTGCTCACGCGTACAGCGCTCCCACCTCGGCCGAGCCGACGCCGCTCGCGGGCTCCAGCAGCACGACGTGACCGTCGCGCAGCCCCAGCGCGAGGTCCGCCTGCTCCAGGCCTCCCGCCGGGTCGTGGCTGGTGACGACGCGCGTCGCGCCGCCCGAGCGCCCGATCAGCGGCTCGACCAGGCCGGCGGCCGCCGGATCGAGGTTGCCCAGCGGCTCGTCGAGCAGGAGCAGCTCGGGATCGTGCAGGACCGCGCGGCAGACGGCGAGCCGCTGGACCATCCCGCGCGAGAGCGTGCGCACGGGATCGTCGGCGCGCGCCTTCATCTGCACGCGGTCGAGCAGCGCCTCGACACGCCCCTCGTCGACCTTGTGCAGTTGCGCGTGGTAGCGCAGGTTCTCGCGGCCCGAGAGGTCGCGGTAGAGCAGCGGCTCGTGGCCGAGGAAGCCGATGCGCCCGCGCACCGCCCATCCTTCGCGCGGCAGCACGCTCCCGAGCACGCGCACGGTGCCCGCGTGCGGGCGCAGGAGCGTGGCGAGCACGCGCAGCAGCGTCGTCTTGCCGGCGCCGTTGGGGCCGAAGACCACGAGTGTGCGCCCCGTCTCGAGGCTCAGCGACACGTCGCGCAGCGCCGGGCGCTCGCCGTAGTCCCGGCACGCGTCCTCGAGCTCGACGGCGGGCGCGCTCGGGTCGGTCACCCGGCGAGCATATTCCCCGTCGCATCAGGGGCCTTACGTCGAACTTAGACCGCTGTCGGCGCCTCAGGCCGGCTGGTGCACGCGCTGTGCCGCGGCGATCAGGTCGCGCACCGCGCCCTCGTCGCCCGCTCGCAGGAGCTCCACCGGGTCGGGGTCACCGTTGACGATCCCCTCGAAGAAGGCCTTGCGGTCCTGGTAGGTGGGCAGCGAGCCCTTCGCCCAGCCGCGCGCCTCGTTGAGCAGCACGGCCAGGCGCGCGTAGGGCTCCCCGTACTCCTCGGCGATCTCGCGCTTGATCCGCTTGGCCAGCGCGGGCGACGCCCCCGCGGTTGAGATCGCGATCGCCAGCGGCCCGGTGCGCACGATTGCCGGCAGGATGAAGTTGCACAGCGGCGGCACGTCGACCACGTTGACCAGCATCGCGCGGCGCTCGGCGTCCTCGAACACGCGGACGTTCACGTCTGTGTCGGCGGTCGCGGCGATCGCGATGAACGTGCGCTCGAGGTCGCCGGTCCGGTACTCGCGGCGCTCCCAGCGGATCGAGCCCTCGCGCGCGTACTGCTCGAGCTCGGGCACCGCGTCGGGCGCGACCAGCACGACGTCGCCGTCGCAGGCCAGCAGCCCCTCGACCTTCTCGAGCCCGACCTCGCCGCCTCCCACCACCACGCAGCGCCGCCCCGTGAGGCGCAGGCAGGCGATGTAGAAGGGCGTCTCGAGCATGCCCTGCACGCACGACTGGTCGCAGATCCCCCTGCGCAGCTGGCATACGCACTCCTTGCCGGCATAGGCCTGGGCGGGCATGGTCGATCAAGGGTAGTGGGCGGCACTTGCGGGAATACCCGACGCATGATGTCCGCGGGCTACTTCACCGACGAGTCGATGCTGCGCCGGGTGCACCGCGAGTACGCCGTCGCGCTCTCCGGCGGCCGCGCTCTGCTGATGCAGGCGACCCACCCTGTCGCCTTCGCCGGCTTCTTCGCCCACACCGGCGCGCTCGACGAGCCCTACGAGCGCCTCAACCGCACCGCGGCGGTGATGGACACGATCGCGTTCGGCTCGCGCCGCGATGCCGACCGCGTCACCGGCCGCGTGCGCGCGATGCACGGCCGCGTGCGGGGAGAGCTGCCCAAGCCGGTGGGCCGGTTCCCCGCCGGGACCCCCTATGCAGCCGACGACCCCGAGCTGCTGCTGTGGATCCTGGCGACGCTCGTCGACTCGGCGCTCGTCGTCTACGAGCGCTACGTCGGCTCGCTCTCGCCCGGCGAGCGCGATGCCTACTGGCGCGACTACAGGCAGATCGGGCGCCTGTTCGGCTTGCGCGACAGCGAGATGCCGGCGACCCACGACGACTTCGCGGCCTACATGGACGCGATGCTCGCGTCCGGCGACCTGCACGTGACCGACAACGTGCGCGAGCTCGCCGTGCGGATCGTCATGCGTCCGCCGGTGCCGCTCCACCTGCGCCCGCTGCTGGAGGCCGCCAACTTCATCACCGTCGGCCTGCTGCCCGGGGAGCTGCGCCGGCAGTACGGCTTCTCGTGGGACCCGGCGCGCGGGCTCGTGCGCCAGGTCGGCGCCGAGTACGTCAAGCGCGTGCTGGTCCCGCTGCTGCCCGCGCGGCTGCGCTACGTGCCGAGCGCGCGCGCGGCCTAGCGCTCAGCGCTGGCGCAGGCCGCGCAGCGTCCGCCCCGCCACCCTCAGCAGCGGCAGCGCGCCCTCGCGCAGCGCCTTCTCGCGGTCCGAGTCGCGGCGCGAGTAGAGGAGCTTGGCGCTGGCCCTGATCGCGCGGCCGAGCGTCTCGTCGTAGGGATGCCACCAGAAGTTGGGGACCACGGAGGGCTCCCAGGCCAGCGTCTTTACGTTCACGCACTCGTAGAAGCCGAACTTGGAGTGCGCGCGGCCCAGCCCGGAGTCCTTGATCCCGCCCCACGCGCACTGGCAGGCTCCGTGCGTGTACATGTGGTCGTTGATCCACACCATGCCCGCCTCGATCTCGCGCGCGACGCGATCTCCCGTCGCGCGGTCGCGCGTCCACACCGAGGCGCCGAGGCCGAAGTCCGAGTCGTTGGCCAGCCGCACCGCCTCGTCGACCGAGTCCACGGTCACGAGCGGCAGGACGGGCCCGAAGATCTCCTCGCGCATGATCCGCATGTCGTGGGTCACGCCGGTCAGCACCGCGGGGGCGTAGAAGTCGCCTGAGAGGCCATCGACCTCCACCGGCCCGCCGCATTCCAGACGGGCGCCGGCGGCCACCGCGTCGTCGACCAGCTCGCGCACCGTCTCGAACTGCTCGCCCGAGACCATCGGGCCGACCTGCGTCTCCCAGCGCAGCGGGTCGCCCACCGTGAGGCGTCGCGCGCCGGCGACCACGTCGGCGACGAAGCGGTCGGCCACCTCGCGCATCACGTAGACGCGCTCGATCCCGGAGCACGTCTGGCCCGCGTTGGCGAAGCCGCCCCACAGCGCGCCCCCGACCGCGTTGCCCAGGTGCGCGTCGGGCAGCACGATCATCGGGTCCTTGCCGCCGAGCTCCAGCACCGAGCCCTTCATGCGACTCGCGCAGATCTCGCCGATCCGCCGGCCGACGTCCACCGAGCCGGTGAAGAAGACCTTGGCCACGCTCGACTCGGCCAGCGCCTGGCCGACCGCGCCGCCTCCGTGCACTGCGCGGACCAGGCCCTCGGGCAGCCCCGCCCGGTCGAAGACCTGCTGGATGCGCTGGCCGATCAGGCAGGTCAGCGAGGCGGGCTTGAGCACGACGCCGTTGCCGGCCATCAGCGCCATCGCGACCTCGCCGAGCGGGATCGTCCACGGGTAGTTCCAGGGCGCGATCACGCCGACGACGCCCAGCGGCTCGTAGGCGAAGGCCGACTTCTTGGTCTTGAGGAAGACCTGGGGGTTGGGGACGCGCTCGTCGGCGAGCACCTCCGGGCCGTTGTCGGCGATCCAGTTGAGCGCGTCGACCGTCGGCAGGATCTCCATCACGTAGGCCTCGGTGCGGGGCTTGCCCTGCTCGCGCGAGATCAGGTCGCGGATCGCGTCGATGTCGTCGAGGATCACCTGGCCCGCGCGGCGCAGGTAGCGCGCCCTGTCGCGCAGCGGCAGCTGGGCCCAGAAGGGCTGGACGGCCGCAACCTCGTCCACGACGCCCTGCACCTGCTCGGGCGCGATCGTGGGCACGCTGCCCAGCCGCTCGCCGGTGGTAGGGCTGTACGAGGCGAGCTCGCCGCCGACGGCGGGCGAGGCAGTCAGCTGCTCGGACTCGAGCTTGGGCACGGTGGCCACGCCCCCATTATCGCTCGCCGCGCCCGCGGGGGGAACCGGCTGGTGCCGGTCAGGGCCCGCGGGCGCCGGCGCCGCGCGCTTCGAGGCGCCTTACGCCGCGGCGGATCTGCCGGGCCAGCAGCACCACCAGGGTCGCGCCGATCACCAGCAGCCCCATCGCGAGGCCGAAGGCGACCCAGGGCGCTTCGACGGCGAGGTAGGAGACGAGGGAGACCGCGCCGTCCTCGCCGAGGCTCACCCCGACATTTGTGAAGGGCTCCGGGGACGCGTTCACCGCCAGGCGCAGCCCTGCCTTGACGGCGTGGCTGGCCAGGGCCGCCACGCCCGATCCCGCGCCGGCGAGCGCGGTGTCGCCGGCGCCTGCCTCGCCGGCGATCTCGACGCCCAGCGCCGCCGCGATCGCTGGCCGGATGAAGGTGTGGCCTGCGTCCCACAGGCTGTCGAGATAGGGGACCTTGTCCACGACGAACTCGACCGCCGTGAGCACGGCGGCCGCGACGAGCACGTCGGTGCGCTCGAACGTCGCCGGCACGTCGGCCAGGCCGATCCGCCCGGTGAGGCAGACCAGCAGGACGGTGAGGTAGGCGTTGACGCCCGCAGCCCACCCGTGCGACAGGACGAGGGGGACCACGGGATCCATTCCCGCCATCCTCCCCGACGCCGCGGCGGGTCGCCGGCGGCGCCGGCCGGCGGGCTGCCAGCTAGGCGACCCGGCGGGAGTGTGCGCGTGCGCGCTGTACCAACGCCGCGCCCAGCAGGTCCGCCAGGCCGTCGGTGAGGCGCTCGTCGACGACGATCGTGTCGGGCTCGCCCTCCGCGGTCAGCTCGATCGCGCCCACGCCGACGATCGCCTCGGTGCCACCGATCGGCGCCGTGGCGCAGATGGAGACCCGATGCCAGGGGTCGTAGCGGACCAGCCGGCTGAGCGCCAGCTCGGACGCCTCGACGCCGCGCTGCTCGAGCAGCGCGCGGATCGCGGGGATGTCCGACCGGCGGGCGAGGCGCAGGCGCACGCGCGGGCCGGAGGGCAGGGGATACGAGCGCGCAAGCAGCGCGCCGGTGTCGATCGAGTGGGACATCTCGAAAGCAGGTTCGCAGCCGGTTCCTGACCGGCCGTTAAAAACCTGGGACCTGTGATCGACGTCACAGAGCTCGACGCCTGGGGGCGCAAGTCCCGTGTCAGGAGCGCCGGCGCGCGCGCAGTTCCTCGAGGCGCGCCGCCAGCTCGGGCTCGGCGGCGTCGGGCTCGTAGAAGCGGACATCCTCGAGGCCCTCCGGCATCACCGGCTGGTCGGAGAGGTGATCGGGGTGCCGGTGGGGGGAGTCATAGCCCTGGCCGCGGCCGAGATGCGCGGCGCCGGGGTAGGCGGCCGAGCGCACGTGGTCGGGCGGCAGCTCGGCTCCGTGCTCGCGCAGGTGCCCGAGGACGGCGCCCAGGGCGCGCTTGGCGGCGTCGGACTTGGGCGCCAGCGAGAGGTAGATCGCCGCCTGGACGAGGTTGAACTGGCACTCGGGCATGCCGACGTGCTCGACCGCGTGCGCCGCGGCCACCGCTATCTCGAGGGCGCGCGGGTCGGCGTTGCCGACGTCCTCGGAGGCGAGGATCACCATCCGCCGCGCGATGAACCGCGGGTCCTCGCCGCCCTCGAGCATCACCCCGAGGTAGTACAGCGAGGCGTCGGGATCCGACGCGCGGGTGGCCTTGATCCACGCCGAGATGTAGTCGTAGTGCTGATCGGCGCCCTTGTCGTAGCGCAGCGCCTTGCGCTGCATGGCGCTCTCGGCGTGCTCGATCGTGACCGCGCCGGGGGCGGCCGTCTCGCAGGCCAGCTCCAGGGTGGCCAGCGCGGCGCGCGCGTCGCCGCCGGCCCGCCCGGCGATGAACTCGAGCACGTCGGCCGCGACCTCGGCCGCGTCGCACTCCCCGCGCTCGAGCGCCCGCTCGAGCAGCGTCAGCACCTGCTCCGCGGAAAGGGCGTGCAGCTCGTAGATCTGCGCCCGCGAGAGCAGGGCGGAGTTGACCTCGAAGTAGGGGTTCTCGGTCGTGGCCCCGATCAGCGTGACCAGCCCCTCCTCGACGGCGGGCAGGAGCGTGTCCTGCTGGGCCTTGTTGAAGCGGTGGATCTCGTCGAGGAAGAAGATCGTCGGCTCGCGCGAGGTGGCGCGGCGGTGGGCCGCGCGCTCGAGCACCCCCGCGACCTCCGCCTTGCCCGCCTCCACCGCGCTGAGCTCCTCGAACGCAGCGCGCGCCTGCGCGGCGACGATCCGGGCGAGCGTCGTCTTCCCGGTCCCCGGCGGCCCGTACAGGATCATCGAGTGCGGGCGTCCCTCCTCGATCGCGCTGCGCAGCGCCGAGCCCTCGGCAAGCGCGTGCTCCTGGCCGATAAAGTCCTCCAGCGACGCCGGGCGCATCCGCACCGCGAGGGGCCCTTCACCGGGCGGGACCGGGGTGCGCCCGCGGGGAGCGTCGCCGGGTTCGAACAGCCTCTCCATCTCTAGCTCTCCATCCGCGTGGAGTATCTCGCCTTCATTCTCTGGTGCTTCCTGGTGGCGCTCGCCGGCGGGCTCGTCGGGTTGGTCCTGGGGAACCTGCGCCTCCCGGCAACCGTGCTGCTGGCGACCTCGCCGGCCACGGGGACGGGCGCCAACCTGGTCATCAGCGCGGTCGCGGCGGGCACGGCGTCGATCGCCCACGTGCGCGCGGGCCGGATCAACTGGAGGCTGTTCGCCTGGATGGCGCCTCCCTCGGTGGCGGGCGCGGTCGCCGGGGGCTACCTGTCCGGGGTGATCGACGAGGACACCCTGCTGCTGGCGATCGCCGCGGTGCTGCTGTACTCGGCAGCGCAGCTGGCGCGGTGGACCCCGCCGCAACGGCGACCGGCGCAGGAGGGCGCGGCCGCGGTAGACGCCAACGCCGCCGCGGATGCCGCCGACGCGCCGCTCGATGTGCGCGCCGCGGTGCTGACGGGCGCGTTCATCGGCCTTCTGGGGGGAATGGTCGGTCTGATCCTCGGCTCGCTGCGGATGCCGGCCCTGCTGCGCTTCGTCGGCGAGGTTCCGCAGCGCGCGGTCGGTACCAATCTCGCCGTCGGGGTGCTGGTCGGCGTCGCCGGCGCCCTCGGGCACCTGCCCTCGGCGGCGCCGGACTGGGGGCTGGCGGCCCTCGGAAGCGCGGCATCGATCCCCGGTGCGCTGCTGGGATCGCGGCTCACCGGGCGCCTGTCGGAGGTCCAGCTCGTGCGGGCGATCGCCGCCGTCCTCCTGCTCGCCGCGGTCGCGATGGCCGTCCAGGCGATCGCTTAGCGGACCCGGTCCGCTGGCGTAGCATGGCGCGATGGCCGATCTCCAGCGGGACGCGACGGAGCTGCTGCAGCGGCTGATCCGCTTCAACACCGTCAACCCGCCCGGCGCCGAGCGCGAGGCGCAGGAGTTCCTCGCCGCTCATCTCGGCGATGCGGGGTTCGACTGCGAGCTGCTGGCCCTCGACGAGGGGCGTCCCAACCTGATCGCGCGACTGCGCGGCGATGGCGAGGGACCGCGCCTGTGCCTGCTCTCCCACGTGGACACGGTGCTCGCCGATCCGGGGGCGTGGTCGCACGATCCGTGGTCCGGCGACGTGGACGGCGGGTTCGTGTGGGGGCGCGGTGCGCTCGACATGAAGTCGCAGACCGCCGCGGAGGTCGCGGCCGCGAGCGCGCTGGCGCGCGAGGGCTGGCGCCCGTCTCGCGGGGAGCTGATGGTCGTCTGCGTCGTCGACGAGGAGGCGGGCGGGTCCCACGGCGCGCAGTGGCTGACCGAGGAGCACCCCGAGAAGGTCCGCTGCGACATGCTGATCAACGAGGGCGGCGGCAACTGGTTCGAATGGGAGGGCCGGCGCTACTACGGCGTGTGCTGCGCCGAGAAGGGGATCTTCCGCTTCACGCTGACCACCGACGGCGTGGCCGGCCACGCCTCGATCCCGCGCATGGGCGACAACGCGCTGCTCAAGATGGCGCCGCTGCTGGAGCGCCTCGGGGAGCGCCAGCCATCCTTCGACGTCGGTGACGAGCCGCGCGAGCTGCTCCGGACGCTGCTCGGCGTGGGCGCGAACGGAGGCGGCGAGCTCGACGTGGAGGCCGCGGTCGCGCGTCTGCGGGAGGCCGATCCGCTGCTTGCGCTGCTGGTCGAGCCGACCCTCGGCGTCAGCGTCACGCCCACCCGCATCCGCGCGTCGGACAAGGTCAACGTGATCCCCTCCCGGGCCCAGCTCGAGGTCGACTGCCGCGTGCCTCCGGGGCTCGGGGAGGCCGAGGCGCGCGCGCGGGTGCGCGAGCTGCTGGGCGAAGACGGCTACCGGCTCGATTTCACCGAGCAGGTGGTCGGCAACCGCTCGCCGGTCCAGTCCCCGCTGATGGCAGAGCTGCGCGGCTGGGTGAGCGAGAACGCCACCGGCGCGGAGGTGGTGCCGATGATGCTGCCCGGCTTCACCGACTCGCGCTGGTTTCGCAAGGCCTTCCCGGACTGCCAGGCCTACGGGTTCTTTCCCCACGCGCACATGTCGATGCACGAGACGGCGCCGCTGATCCATGGCGCGGACGAGCGCATCGACGTCCGCGACCTGGGGTTCGCCGCGCGCTTCTTCTACGACCTGCCGCGCCGCGTGCTGTGAGCGAGCAGGAGCCACGGCCGGCCGGCAACGCCCAGACTCCCAAGCTGCGGCTGGGCGGCATGGCGCTGCGCAACGGCCTGCTGGTCCACGGCCCGACCCACTGGGCCGTCGCCGTGCGCGCGGTGGACGGGTCCGTGCGCGTGGCGTCGGGATCCAAGCCTCGCTTCGAGGGGTTCGACGGGGTTCCCGGCGCACGCGGCCTGGTCCGCCTGGCCGAGGCCTTCGCCGTCATCCCGCTCGTCAAGCGCGCCCTCCCCGAGGTGCGCCTGCCGTTCCAGGACGCGGGCGTCCTCGGCGTGGCGGCGGCGACGGCCACCGCCGGCTCACTGCTGCGCCGCCGGGCCGGTGGGGCCGCGGGCGACGCCGCGGGCGCGGCGCTCTCGCTCGCCCCGGCGCTGTTCGCGCTCCAGGGGGGCGAGCTTGCCGCCTACCACGGGGTGGAGCACAAGGCGATCGCGGCCTACGAGCAGGACGCCGGCGACGCAGCCGACGCCGCCAAGGAGCACGACCGCTGCGGCTCGAACCTCGTGGCTCCGATGCTGGCCGCCAACGTCGCCGGTGCGGCGCTGCTGCGCCGTGTCGTCGCCAGCCCGGGCCCGGTGGCCAACGCGGCGGTGGCGATGGGCGCGATGGCCGCTGCGGTGGAGGTCTTCGCATGGTCAGAGCGCCACTCCGGGACCCGGCTGGCGCGGGCGCTGCGCCGCCCGGGGTTCGAGCTGCAGCGGGCGATGGGCACGCGCGAGCCCGACGAGCGCCAGCTCGAGGTGGGCCGCGCGGCGCTTGTCGAGATCCTCCGGGTCGAGCCTGCGCCGGTTGAGTAATGCCACGCGTGGCCGATAATCACGCAAGAGGCCTCGCGCGGCGAGGCCCTGCGCTCCCAGGCGGGTTTCCATCTTCGCGCTGATCAACACCGACGCCGTTCAGAACTGGATCCTCACGTGGTTCCCGATCCTGTTCATGGGCCTGATCGCGTTCTTTTTGTGGCGCACGGTCAAGCTGATGCCGCGCACCAAGCCGCAGCAGATCAAGCCCGAGACGTCGCTGTCGATCGGCTGGAAGGACATCGCCGGGGCCGACGAGGCCAAGCACGAGCTCCAGGAGGTCGTCGAGTTCCTGCGCGACCCGACCCGGTTCAAGGCGCTGGGGGCGAAGGTCCCCAAGGGAATCCTGCTGCACGGGCCTCCGGGAACGGGGAAGACCCTCCTGGCCAAGGCCGTGGCCAACGAGTCGCGCGCCGACTTCTTCGCGCAGTCGGCCGCCTCGTTCATCGAGATGTTCGCGGGCCTCGGCGCGGCGCGCATCCGCCGCCTGTTCGCGCAGGCCCGCAAGCACGCCCCCGCGGTGATCTTCATCGACGAGCTCGACGCCGTCGGCGGCCACCGCGGCTCGGACATCTCCGGTGAGCGCGACCAGACGCTCAACCAGCTCCTGGTCGAGATGGACGGCTTCTCGTCGACCAACGACGTGGTGGTGATCGCGGCGTCGAACCTGATCGAGAAGCTCGACACCGCGCTGCTGCGCCCCGGCCGCTTCGACCGCCAGATCTTCGTCTCGCCCCCCGACGTCAAGGGCCGCGAGGGAATCCTGCGCGTGCATACGCGCAACATGCCGATGACCGGCGTCGACCTCGGGCTGGTCGCCCGCCAGACCAGCGGGCTCAGCGGAGCCGATCTCGCCAACATCTGCAACGAGGCGGCGATCTTCGCCGCTCGCCGCGACGCCGCCGAGATCCGCCAGGAGGACTTCGACTCCGGGCTGGAGCGCGTCATCGCCGGGATGCAGTCGCGGCGCAAGCTCAACGACCACGAGCGGCGCGTCGTCGCCTACCACGAGGCCGGGCACGCGCTCGTCGGCGAGCTTCTGACCTCCGTGGACCGCGTGCACAAGATCTCGATCGTCCCGCGCGGGCGCGCCCTGGGGTACACCCTCAACCTCCCGGCGGAGGACCGCTACCTGAAGACGCGCGAGGAGCTGATCGACTACATGACCGTCCTCCTGGGCGGGCGGGTCGCCGAGCGCATCGTCTTCGGCTCGATCACCACCGGCGCGGGGGACGACCTCAAGCGCGTCTCGGAGATCGCCCGCTCGATGGTGCACGAGTACGCGATGGGCACGGGGCTCACCTCGCAGCGCCTGGCGCTGGGCGGCGACGAGCTCTCCGACATGACCCGGCGCGTCCGCGACCAGGAGCAGCGGGACCTCGCTGACGAGGCCTACCGCGCCGCCTACGACCTGATCGACCGCCATCGGGACAAGCTCGACGAGCTGGGCCAGACGCTGCTCGAGAACGAGGTCCTCGACCGCGACGAGATCGACCGCATCATGGAGGGAGTACCCCGCGTTCGTCACGCCGGGGCGCCCGAGGTGCGCATCGCCGCCGCCTCCCAGGGGCCGCCCTCCAAGGCGAACGCCGGCCCCGGCGACGACCGCGACTGACGCGTAGACTCCCGCGCCGCATGGTGGGACGCATCGATCACGTCGGCGTGGCCGTCGCGGACATCGAGGCCGCGATCGGCCTCTACGGCCGCACCCTCGAGCTCGAGGTGGAGCATCGCGAGGTGGTCGAGGAGCAGGGCGTCGACGCTGCGCTGCTCCAGGTGGGCGACGGGCACGTCGAGCTGCTCGCGCCGCTCGGGTCGGAGACACCGATCGGTCGCTACCTCGACCGCCGCGGCCCGGGCCTGCACCACGTCGCCTACGCGGTGGACGACATCGAGGCGGCGCTGGGTTCGCTCAGGGACGCCGGCGTGCGGCTGATCGACGAGCAGCCGCGCACGGGCATCCGCGGCTGGCGGGTGGCGTTCCTTCACCCGGCGGCGCTCGACGGCGTCCTGACCGAGCTGGTCGAGCCGGTGGGGACGGCGCACTGATGGCCGAGCCACGCACGCGGGTGGCGATCGGGTTCCAGGGCGGCCCGGTGCTCTCCGTGCGCGTCGACGCCGGTGAGCTCGAAGCGCTCCAGCGCGCGCTCGAGGGCGACGGCTGGCATTCCTTGCAGACCGACGAGGGAATCGCGCGAATCCGCGTGGACCAGGTGGTCTACGTGCAGGTCGACTCGATCGACCAGCGCGTCGGCTTCGGCGCCTAGGGCGCCTCGCTCCGTGTCCGGCTCGAGCGCGGCGGCACTCGACCTCGCGCTCTATCGCTTCATGCGCACCGCCGGCCACTCGCCGGGCGCCGAGACGGCCATCCGCCGTTTCTCCGCGCTGGGCGAGCATGCGGCGGTCTGGCTGGTTGTCGGCGGCCTCGGCGCGGCCCTCGACCGTCCGCGCCGGCGGCGGTGGAAGCGTGGCGCGGCGGGCGTCGCCGGGGCCTACCTGCTCAACACGGCGATCAAGCTCGCGGTCCGCCGCCGCCGGCCCGACGTCCCCGGCCTGCCCGCGCTCACCGGCACGCCGACCGGGCTCTCCTTCCCCAGCGCGCACGCCACGTCGTCGTTCGCCGGCGCGCGGGCCTACTCGGCGCTGCTCCCGGCCGGCCCGCTGTACGCACTGGCCACCGGCCTGGCGGCCTCGCGCGTCTACCTCGGGGTGCACTACCCCTCCGACTCGCTGGCGGGGGCGGCACTCGGCCTGCTGGTCGGCGGCGCCGCCCGATGAGGGTCGGCATCGTCGGGCTGCCCAACGCGGGCAAGTCCTCGCTCTTCAACGCGCTCACCCGCGCGGGCGCCGAGGTGGCCAACTACCCCTTCACCACGATCGAGCCCAACGTCGCGGTGGTCGGAGTCGCCGACCCGCGGCTCGACCAGGTCGCGGCGCTGCTGGGCGCCTCGGAGGTCGTCCCGGACACGATCGATTTCCACGACATCGCCGGCCTCGTGGCCGGGGCCCACCGGGGCGAGGGGCTGGGCAACCAGTTTCTCGGCCACATCCGCGAGGTGGACGCGATCCTCCACGTGGTGCGCGTCCACCGCGACGCCGGGGTGGTCCACCCGGAGGGCCGCGTCGACCCCGCGGCCGACGTGGCCACGATCGAGACCGAGCTGCTCTACGCCGATCTCGAGCAGGCCGAGCGCCGGCTCGATCGCGTGGAGCGCCAGGCTCGCTCGGGCGACCGCGCCGCCGTCGCCGAGGAGGCGTGGCTGCGGTCGCTCCTCGCGGCGCTCCAGGCCGGCCGTCCGGCGCGCACGGTGGCGCCGCCCGAGGAGGCGCCCGACGCGCTGCGCCGGCTCGGGCCGCTGACCGCCAAGCCGGTCCTCTTCGTGGCCAACGTGGACGAGGGCGCCGCGGAGGTGCCCCCGGAGATCGCCGATCACGCGGTTGGACACGACGCGCGCGCCGTCGCCGTATCCGCGCGGCTCGAGGCTGAGCTGGCGGAGCTCGACGCCGAGGACGCGGCCGCGATGCGCGCCGACCTGGGCCTGGCCGAGAGCGGATTGGAGCGCGTGGTGCATGAGGCGTTCGCGCTGCTCGACCTGCTCGCCTTCTTCACCGCCGATCGCGACAAGCCCGCGCAGTCGCGCCACCTGCGCCACGGGCTCACCGCGTGGCATGCGGCCGGCACGATCCACCGCGACATCCAGCGGGGCTTCGTGCGCGCCGAGGTGATCGGCTGGCGGGAGCTGCTCGAGGCCGGCGGCTACGCGGCCGCTCGCGATCGGGGCACGCTGCGTGTCGAGGGGCGCGACTACGTCGTCGCCGACGGCGACGTGCTGCACATCCGCTTCACACCGTAGCGGCCAGCCGCTCCAGGCGCTCGGCGAGGCGGTTCATCCCCCGCGCCCGCGCGGCGGCGGCCCCGCGCTCGAAGTCGACGGGAGTGTCGGGCGGCAAGTCCACGTCCACGGGTTGCAGCGTCGCGATCTCCCGGAAGGCGCGCAGCTCGTCGGCGTGCTCGAAGATCGCGCCGCGCACGGCGGGGCGCTCGCGCAGGGCCCCCTCGATCACCGCCTCCAGCGAGCCCAGGCGCCGCAGCAGGTCGGCCGCCGTCTTCTCGCCGATGCCCTTCGCGCCGGGCAGGCCGTCCGAGGGGTCGCCGCGCAGCGCGATGAAGTCCGGCACTGCCCCCGGAGGGACGCCGTAGCGCCTCACGACCTCCTCGGGTCCCACCTCGTCGGGCCCCTTCCCGCCGCTGCCCGTCTTCACGTAGAGCACGGTGACGGCGTCCGAGGCGCACTGGTACATGTCGCGGTCGCCGGTGAGCAGCAGGGCCGAGCCGCCGGCGTCGGACTCCGCGCGCGCGTAGGCGCCGAGGAGGTCGTCGGCCTCGAGCTCGTCGGTGTTCGCGATCCGGAACCCGAACGCACCGAAGAACTCCTCCACCTGCGCGAACTGAGCCGCCAGCGCCTCCGGAACGGTGGGACGCTCCGCGTGGTAGGGCGGGTAGAGCTCGGTGCGGTAGCGCGCGGCCTCCAGCCCGAAGCACAGCATCGCGCAGCGCGGCCGGTGGTGCTCGATCACCCACAGCAGCAGGTTGGTGGTCCCCAGCAGCGCGTTGACCGGCCGACCCTCGCCGTCGGTGATCGAGTCGGGCAGCGCGAAGAACGCGCGGTAGAGCAGCGAGGGGCCGTCCACGGCCAGGAGGGGCGCGCCGGGCATGCGTGGGGCAGTATCGCCTAGCCTTCCCCGCGGCCCGCACCCGCGCCAAGGAGGATCGATGCTCACGCTGACCGGACTGGACGAGCTCAAGGACCACGTCGACAAGGAGGTGGGCGTCTCGGAGTGGCACGAGGTCACCCAGGAGCAGATCAACGACTTCGCCGAGGTCACCGGCGACGACAACTGGATCCACCTCGACGAGGAGCGCGCGAGGGAGACGCCGTTCGGCGGGACGATCGCGCATGGCTACTACACGCTGTCGCTGGCGCCGATGTTCTCCTACCGGATGCTCTCGGTCGAGGGCTTTGCCTTCGGGGTCAACTACGGCCTCAACAAGGTGCGTTTCCCCGCGCCGATGCCGGTCGGCGAGAAGGTCCGCATGCGGATGACGCTCCAGGCCGTGGACGACGTGCCCGGCGGGGCGCAGTTCACCACGCTGCTGACCTTCGAGCGCGAGAACGGCGACAAGCCGGTCTGCGTGGCGGAGTCGCTGGCACGTGTCTACACCGGCGGCTGACCGGGCGGCCGACGTTCCGCGGCCGGATTGGGGAGCCCGAGATGCGGTGATAGCGTCAGGCAAGGTGCGGCGACCGTTCCCATCCGCGCAGTGAGCGAGCGCAAGGCCTCGGACGTCTTCGTGCAGTGCCTGGAGGCCGAGGGGGTCCGCTACGTCTTCGGGATTCCCGGCGAGGAGACCCTCGACCTCAACGAGTCGCTCGCCAGGTCCTCGATCGAGTTCGTGCCGGTCCGCCACGAGCAGGGTGGCGCCTACATGGCCGACACCTATGGCCGCCTCACGCGCAGCGCCGGCGTCTGCCTCGGGACGCTCGGCCCCGGCGCGACCAACCTGATGACCGGGGTCGCCGACGCCTACCTCGACCACGCGCCAGTGGTCGCGCTGACCGGCCAGGGCGACCTGGAGCGCATGCACAAGGAGTCCCACCAGTACATCGACCTCGTCTCGATGATCAAGCCGATCACGAAGTGGAACGCGCGCGTCAACGCCCCCGGGATGATCCCCGAGGCGGTGCGCAAGGCCTTCAAGGTCGCTCAGGCCCAGAAGCCCGGCCCAACCCATCTCGAGCTGCCCGAGGACGTGATGGAGGCGCCGCTGGACGCCGAGCCGCTGCCCGTCCGCTCCGGCTTCCGCCGCCCCGAGCCCTCCGCCGCAGAGCTCGACGAGGCCGCCGGCCTGATCCAGGCCGCCGAGCGGCCGATCGTCCTGGCCGGCAACGGCGTAGCCCGCGTCGGCGCTGCCGGCGCCCTGCGCGAGTTCGCGCGCGCGACCGGGATCCCCGTGGCGGAGACCTTCATGGGCAAGGGGCTCATGGACTACAAGGACGACCTGGCGCTGGGCACCGTCGGCATGCAGTCGCGCGACTACGCGCTGGCCGGCTTCGAAGACGCCGATCTCGTCATCACGGTCGGCTGGGACCTGGTCGAGCACGCACCGGTCAACTGGAACCCCGCGGGTGACAAGACGATCGTCTGCATCGACACCACCACGGTCGACGTCGACGAGCACTACATGACGGCGATCGACCTGATCGGCGACCTCGAGGTCATCCTCACGCGCCTGGCGGAGACCTGTGGCGTGGTGCGCGACGCCGACGGGTCGAGCCGGCTCGACGAGATCATCATGGGCCACTTCGAGGCCCACCGCGACGACGACTCGTTCCCGGTCAAGCCCCCGCGCGCCCTGTGGGAGCTACGCCGGGCGCTCGGTCGCGAGGACATGCTGATCTCCGACGTCGGCCTGCACAAGCTGTGGATCGCGCGCATGTTTCCCGCGCAGGAGCCGAACACGGTGCTGATCGCCAACGGCCTGGCGGGGATGGGCATCGCGCTGCCCAGCGCGATCGGGGCCAAGCTGGTCTTCCCCGAGCGGCGAGTCGTGACGGTCAGCGGCGACGGCGGCTTCCTCATGAACTGCCAGGAGCTCGAGACGGCCGCGCGGATGAAGACCCCGATCGTGAACGTGATCTGGGAGAACCGGCAGTACGGATCGATCGTGTGGAAGCAGGACAAGAAGTTCGGCCGCCACTTCGGCGTGGACTTCACCAATCCGGACTTCGTCAAGCTCGCCGACGCCTTCGGCCTGCCCGCGTGGCGATGCGACTCGATCGGCGACTTCACCGAGCACCTCGGCAAGGCGCTGACCCTCGACGTCCCCTCGGTCATCGTCCTGCCGATCGACTACTCGCTCGACGTCGCGATCTCCGAGGAGCTCGGGCAGGAGACGGTGGCGACATGAGCACCGCGACGCAGGAGGGCAAGGTCGTCGAAGCCGTTCCCAAGCAGCTCTACGTCGGCGGCGAGTGGCGCGACGCCGCGGGGGCGGCGACCCTCTCGGTCGAGGATCCGTCGACCGGCGAGTCGCTGTGCGACGTGGCCGACGGCACGCCCGAGGACGCGATGGCCGCGCTCGACGCGGCCGTCGAGCGTCAGGGTGAATGGGGCGCCACCGCACCGCGCGAGCGCGGCGAGATCCTGCGGCGGGCCTTCGAGGGCCTGACCGAGCGCGCCGATGACCTGGCGCTCCTGATGACGCTCGAGATGGGCAAGCCGATCGCGGAGTCCAAGGCCGAGATCACCTACGCGGCCGAGTTCTTCCGCTGGTTCTCCGAGGAGGCCGTGCGCATCGACGGCCGTTTCACGCGCAACGCCAACGGCGAGGGCCGGACGCTGGTGATGCGCCAGCCGGTCGGGCCCTGCCTGCTGATCACGCCGTGGAACTTCCCGATGGCGATGGGGACGCGCAAGATCGGCCCGGCGGTCGCGGCGGGCTGCACGATCGTCATCAAGCCCGCCCAGCAGACGCCGCTGTCGATGCTCGCGCTGGCGCAGGTCCTCGAGGAGGCCGGCCTGCCCGGCGGCGTCCTCAACGTGTTCACCTCCTCGTCGTCGGGATCGACGATGGGGCCGCTGATCGAGGACGACCGGCTGCGCAAGCTCTCCTTCACCGGCTCCACCGAGGTGGGGCGCAAGCTGATGGAGCAGGCATCGGCCCAGCTCCTGCGCCTGTCCATGGAGCTGGGCGGCAACGCGCCGTTCCTGATCTTCGACGACGCCGATGTCGATGCCGCGGTCGAGGGGGCGATGATCGCCAAGATGCGCAACATCGGCGAGGCGTGCACCTCGGCCAACCGCTTTCACGTCGCCGACTCCGTGGCCGAGCGCTTCACCGCGGCGCTGGCCGAGAAGATGGGATCGCTGAAGGTCGGCCGCGGGACCGAGGACGGCGTGGAGGTCGGGCCGCTGATCGACGCCGACCAGCGCGACAAGGTGGCCGAGCTCGTCGAGGACGCGGTCGGCAAGGGCGCCGAGGCGATGGTCGGAGGACATGGGCGCGACGGGGCCGGCTACTTCTTCGATCCGACGGTCCTGGGCGACGTGCCGGAGGACGCGCGGGTGCTCAAGGAGGAGATCTTCGGCCCCGTGGCCCCGGTGAGGTCGTTCGGCTCCGAGGAGGAGGCGATCGCCGCCGCCAACGCCACGGAGTTCGGCCTCGTCGCCTACGTCTACACCCGCGACCTCGAGCGCGCCTTCCGGGTGATCGAGGGGCTCGAGACCGGGATGGTGGGCCTCAACCAGGGCATGGTCTCCAACGCCGCCGCGCCGTTCGGCGGCGTCAAGCAGTCGGGCTTCGGCCGCGAGGGCGGCTACGAGGGCATCGGGGAGTACCTCGAGACCAAGTACGTCGCGATTCATCTCTAGCGGCTGGGCGCCGGGTCAATCCGGGCGGTGTCGGTCCGTGCGTCGCCGGGTAGAGAAACGGGGCACGGAAAGCCGGCAATAAGGAGAGGACGATGGCCAAGCGCAGATTCGACGAGGATCTCTTCAACACGCTGCGGGCCCGAGGCCTGCGCAAGAAGGTCGCGCGCACGGTCGCCGAGGCGGCCGGCAAGACCACCGGGCGCAAGAAGCCGCCAAAGGCCGTCAGCTCGGCGCTGAAGGACCTCCGCTCCCTCGTGGGCGAGATCGAGGATCGCGCCACCGGTAAGCCGGCGCGGCGAAAGGCCGCCGCCCGCAAGGCAGCGCAGACGCGCAAGCGCAAGGCGGCACGGCGCAGCCAGGCGGCCAAGAAGGGCGCGAAGACGCGCTCGAGCGCCTCCTGACGCGAGCCGCGAGCCGCTAGCCGGGCCGGTTGCCGGCGGCGATCGTGCGCAGGTCGAGCGCCTTGTCGAGCGTCTTCTCGTCGACTCCGTGCTCGAGCGCGACGTCGCGCAACGGGCGGCCTGAGTCGGCGGCCGCCTTGACGATCTCCGTGGCCCTGTCGTAGCCGATGAAGGGGGTGAGCGCCGTGGCCACCGCGAGGGTGAGCTCGGCGGACCGGCGACAGCCCTCCTCGTTGGGCTCGATCCCGTCGACGCACTTCTCGGCGAACAGGCGCGAGGTCGAGGCCAGCAGCTCGATCGACTCCAGCAGGTTGCGGCCGATCATCGGGACCCGCACGTTGAGCTCGAAGTTGCCCTCGAGACCGCCGACCGTGATCGCCGTGTCGTTGCCGATCACCTGCGCGGCGACCTGCATCACGACCTCGGGGATCACCGGGTTGACCTTCCCGGGCATGATCGAGGAGCCCTTCTGCAGTTCGGGGAGCAGCAGCTCGCCAATCCCGGCGCGCGGACCGGAGCCCATCATCGCCAGGTCGTTGGCGATCTTGGTGAGCGACACCGCGATCACCTTCAGCGCCCCCGACAGCTCCACGAGTGCGTCGCGGTTGCCCTGCGCCTCGAAGGGGTCCTCGGGCGCGCTGATCTCGAGCCCCGAGTCCTGCGCGAGCTTCGTCCGCACGCGCTCGGCGAACTCCGCGTGCGTGTTGAGCCCCGTCCCGGTGGCCGTCCCCCCGAGCGGGATCTGCGCGACCTGGGGGAGCGCGTTGCGCACCCGCCGCGCGCCCAGGCGCACCTGCGCGGCGTAGCCGGCGAACTCCTGGCCGAGCGTGACGGGAACGGCGTCCATCAGATGGGTGCGCCCGGTCTTGACCACGTCGGCGAACTCGCGCGCCTTCGCGGCGAACGAAGCCTCGAGCTGCTCCAGCGCCGGCAGCAGCGAGTGCGTCGCCTCGTCCAGCGCCGCGAGGTGAACCGCGGATGGGAAGACGTCGTTGGAGGACTGCCCCATGTTCACGTGGTCGTTGGGATGCGCGGCATCACCGGCGAGGGCGGCGATCACCTCGTTGGCGTTCGTGTTCGAGGACGTTCCCGAGCCGGTCTGGAACGTGTCGACGGGGAACTGGTCGTCGTGCTCGCCGGCGGCAACCCGCTCGCCCGCGGCGGCGATCCGCTCGGCCACGTCGCCGTCGAGCAGGCCGAGCTCGCCGTTCACGCGCGCTGCTGCGGCCTTGATGCGGCCGAGCCAGTGGATGATCCCGGCGTGGATCGGCTCGCCGGAGACGGGGAAATTGCCGACGGCCTTGTCGGTCTCGCCGCCCCAGAGCTGCTCCGGGCGCTCCTGAACGCTCATGCCCAGCACCATATCGGCTGGCCTCGCGCGTCCAGCTTTCAGCGGTTCACACGGTATTGACGCGGGTTTTCGGGCACCATGATGGGATGCGAGGGGTGCTGCGACGCCGTGAACTGCTCAAGGCGGGGCTGGCCGGGGCCGGAGCGCTGGCCTTCGGCCCGTCGTTCTGGCGCGACGCGCTGGCCGCCGTCCCGGCCACGCCCGGGCCGGGCCCGTTCGGTCCGCTGCAGGCTCCCGACGCCAACGGGATCATGCTGCCGCCCGGGTTCTCGTCACGGGTCGTCGCCCAGGGGCTTCAGCCCGTTCCCGGAACCGCCTACCCCTGGCACATCTTCTCCGACGGTCAGGCGACGTATGCCCAGCCCGACGGGGGCTGGGTCCTGGTCTCCAATTGCGAGGCGCCGGCCGATGTCGGCGGCGGCGCCGAGGCGATCCGCTTCCGGGCCGACGGCAGCGTCGACGACGCCTACCGGATCCTCGGCGGGACCACCAACAACTGCGCGGGCGGTGCGACGCCCTGGGGCACCTGGCTGTCCTGCGAGGAGCACGACGCGGGCCGCGTGTGGGAGTGCGATCCGACCGGCGCGCGACCCGCGGTGGTGCGACCGGCGCTGGGCGTCTTCTCGCACGAGGCGGCCGCCGTCGACCCGGGCGGCCGGCGCGTGTACCTGACCGAGGACGACGGGTCGGGCGGCTTCTACCGCTTCACGCCCCGGGCGTATCCCGACCTGTCGGAGGGCGTGCTCGAGATCGCCTCCGTGCGCGACGACGGCAGCGTTGCCTGGCTGCCGGTCCCCGACCCGTCCGCTTCCTCGGCGCCGACGCGCGAGCAGGTTCCCGGCTACACGCCGTTCCGGCGCGGCGAGGGGATCTGGTTCGACAGCGGGATCGTCTACGTCGCGACCACCAGCGACGAGCGCATCCACGCCTATGACACCGTCGCGGAGACGATCGAGGTCCTCTACGACGCAAAGGCGCACACGGACCCGCCGCTGACCGAGGTCGACAACATCACCGTTTCGCGCTCGGGTGACCTCTTCGTGTGCGAGGACGCCGGCGACCTCTCGATGGGCATGATCACGCCGGAGCCGCGTGAGGTCTCCAACTTCCTCCGCCTGACCGGTCCCCAGCACGGGAATCCTCAGACGGCAGCGGCCTCCGAGCTCACCGGCGTGACGTTCGACCCGTCGGGGGATCGGATGTACTTCGCCTCCCAGCGGGCCTTCGGCGTCGGGATCATCTATGAGATCACGGGTCCGTTTCGCCCCGCACGCAGGCCGGTCGAGCACCACGAGATCGGCCTGGAGCTCTCGGCGCCGCGGACGGTCCCGATCGCGCGTGCGCTGGCCGCCGGCGTTCCTGTCTCGGTCCGCGTGCCCGACCCAGCGGAGATCCTGCTGACCCTGACCTCGACCGTGGTCAGGCGCGTGCGGCTGCCCGGCGGGCGCTTCGGCCTGCGCCGCGGCGCGATCACGATCAGCGCCGTGCGGATGAACCTGTCGCCCGGCACCACCGAGATGGACATGCGCCCCGGGGTGAGCGCGCGCTTCTACCTGCGCGGGCGCCGGCCGGTGTGGTCGTGCACGCTTTCGTTGACGGTCACCGACCAGGCCGGCAACCGCACCACCGCGTCGCGCCAGCTCCAGCTCGTCCGCTGACCGGCTCAGGCCTCAGCGACGAGGCGGCGCCAGCACGCGCAGCGACGTGAGCGCAGGCCGCAATCCGCGCCGGTAGGCGCTGGCGCGGTAGGGCCGCACCCACGCCAGGCGCCGCAGGATCGTCGCCACCCCGAAGCGGTTGGTGACCAGCCGTCGACGATCGAAGTAGATCGCGGCGCCGCCCACCAGCACCCGCCGGCCGGCGCTGAGCGTCGTGGCGCGGAAGGTGAAGCGCGCCAGGCGCCCGGCCGTGATCGCGCGCGGGGTAACGCCGAGCTCGATGCGCGGAGCCGGCGGTGGCGGCGGTGGCGGAGGAGGCGGCCCGACCTCCCCCGCAACCCCCGGGCGGGGCCTGGGCCTGAACGAGAGCAGCGTCCCGTTCGCGATCCCGTAGGTGGGGAGGGTCTCCGTGTTGAAGGGCTGGATCAGCCAGTGGAGGTAGCCGCCGAAGCCGCCGAAGACCGCGACGCCCTCGGACTCGCCGACGATCTCGCGCTCGATCTCGAGCTCGCGCTCGCCCGTGGCCGGGTCGATCGACCAGATCTGGAAGGTGCGATCCGTCGGACTGCCCTGCCCCGCGACGTAGAGCCGATTCTCCAGGAATGCGGCGCCGGTGATTCCGCTCGGGGGGACTGCGCCGGCGAGCCGGCGGATCGGCCGCACGAGAGGGCCGTTCGGCGCGGCGTTGGCCGGCACGATGTCGTCCATCGAGTAGACGAGCAGATCCTGTCCCGCCTGGCTCCACAGCTCGCGTCCGTCGGGTGAAACCTCCGACCACATCGCCTTGGGGATGAACGCCGGATCGAGCTTGACGTAGTAGCGCCACTGCAGCGTGTCCGGGTCGGCCACGCCGATCGAGCCGGTCCTGCACGTGTTGCCGTCCCCGACGCCGGGGTAGTAGCACTCGAGCGGAAGCAGGATACGCCCGCCCTCGCGCTCGTCCCACGTGATGTCGCCGATGTGGGAGTAGCCTTCGCGCACGCTGACGTCGGGCGGGATCACGTCGTCGCGGCGCGCCGTCTCGCGAAACCCGGCGTCTGTGCGGTAGAGGCCGAAGTAGATGCCGTTGAAGTACCTGTTTCCGGCGGGATCGTTCGTGATCCCCTGGTAGTAGTAGAGCGGCAGCGTCGTTGCGGCCGTCTGCTCCCAGCGGCCAGGGTCAGCGGCCTGCGCCGGCGCGGTCAACCCCGCCAGCGCGATCGCCGTGCCGAGCAGCACGCCGGTCAGGCGCCGCGCCCGAGATCCCACCTGCATGACCCGCATTGAACCACGCGCCGACGCCGCGGCGCTCGGTTGGCTAGCCGCAGAACGCCGCCAGCTCGCGAGCGACGCCCACGGGATCGTCGTAGGCCATCAGGAAGCCGGTGCCGGGAAGGAGACGCAGGTGCGCTTCGGGAAGTCGTGCCAGCGCCTGTTCGGCAGTTTCGAGCGGATGGTGGGGATCGTCGGTGGCCCACAGCAGCAGCACCGGGCAGGCGATGTCCGCGTAGGCGTCGAGCAGGGACGCGTCCGGACGTGTCGGCCAATGTCGGGCCAGCTTGGCCCACGAGCGAGCGCGGTTGCCGTTGCCGGGCAGGTCGCCCAGGGCGTGGTGCACGAGGTCCTGCGCCTGTGGTTTGTTGCGGGCAGAGACGCGAGCCGACAGGACGGGGCGCATGACCAACCCGGCGCCATGCGAAAGCGCACGGTCGAGGCCGGGCAGCGCCCCCGCTCGTGCGGCGAGGCGCCAGGAACGCAGCATCGCTGTGCGAGCCGGCGGCGCGTGCATTCGCGACGACATCAGCACGAGCCGCGCGGGCTCGAGGCGTCCGGAGACCACCGCGCGCAGCAGCAGGTCCGCGCCGGCCTCGTGCCCGGCGACCAGCGGGTGGGCACCGAGCGTGTCGCGGCAGAACCCGGCGATCACCTCGGCGAGCCAGTCGGGGGAGTAGGGATGGCGGGGGCGGTCCTCGGAGTCGCCGTGGAGGGGAAGATCGGGGAGCACGACCCGGAAGCGGTCAGCGAGGTGCTCGACCACGGGCTCCCACTCACGATGCGAGAGCCCGGCCGAGTGGACCAGGCCGAGCGGCGGCCCGGTTCCCGCCTCGCGGTAGGCGATCCGCGCTCCGTCCGGATGGTGGTAGAGCCGCAGCTTCATCCGCGGCTCGAGCCCGCGGCGAGGCCGCGCTGGAAGGCGGCGCGGCGGTGCGGCGGAGCTCCGTCAAGGCCCACCGTCTGATCGAGGCGCCGGACGAGCTCGAGGTGGATGCCGTTGGTCTCGCTCGCCCCGCGACGCGTGGCGCCGATCAGGTAGCCGAGCTGCACGGCCGCCGCATCGCGTGCCGGCATCTGGCGCGCGAGGTCGTCGGCCACGCGCGTGAAGGTCGCTCCGACCGTCTGCAGCTCGCCGTCCTGGCTGGCCAGGGCGACGCAGCTCGACAGCCGCGTCCCGTCACGCAGGGCGACGCGCTGCGGAGCAACGTGGAGCGCGGCGGCGATCTGCTCGCTTCCGGCCTGGCAGGCGGCCGGAAGGCCCACCTCGTCGCGTCCACATCCGGCGCCGGTGAAGGCCGCGAGGGCAAGCGCTGACGCCGTCAGCCGCAACATGGGCGCATCGTAGAGCGGCGGCGGGGGCGGCGAACGGACACCGCCGCGGGCCGCGGCTAGTCGCTTGACTTGCGCTTGGGCGCGCGCGGCGGCGTGAACCCGCGGGAGCGCATCCCCGACTCGATCTCGGCGATCACCGTCTCGATCACCTTGACTCGCGCATGGCGTTTGGAGTCCCCTTCGATCAGGTGCCAGCGCGCGAAGTCCTGGTCGGTCTTCTCGAGCATCTCCTCGACCGCCTGCTCGTACTTGGGGCGCTTCTTGCGGTTGCGCCAGTCCTCGTCGGTGAGCTTCCACGACTTGAGCGGGTCCTTGTCGCGGCGCTTGAAGCGCTTGAGCTGCTCCTCCGCGGAGATGTGCAGCCAGAACTTGACGATGATCATTCCCTCGGCGGCGAGGGTTCGTTCGAAGCCGACGATCTCGTCGTAGGCGCGCGACCACTGCTCCTTGGTGGCAAACCCCTCGACGCGTTCGACGAGCACCCGCCCGTACCACGAGCGGTCGAGCACGGCCATCCCGCCCCACCCGGGCAACGCAGGGCCGAAGCGCCAGAGGAAGTGGTGGCGCTTCTCGTCGAATGTGGGCGCGGCGAACTGGGCCACGCGGACGTGCCGCGGGTCGAGGCCGCCGACGAGCCGCTTGATCGCGCCGCCCTTGCCCGACGCGTCCCAGCCTTCGAAGACCACGAGCAGCGGAGGACCGAGCCGGCCGTCACCCTCGAGGCCGCCGAGGCGCAGCCTCAGCCCGATGAGCCGGGATTGCGCAGCCTCGATTCGCTCTGCCTCCTCGGCGCGGCTGAGCTTGAGCGAGAGGTCGAGCTCGTCGAGCCGGCCCATGGCCCGCATCCTCCCAGGCGCCCGTCTCAGGCGGCAAGCGCTTTAGCCCTAGATGCCCCGACTGGACACCTAGGCCGACTTTGCCCAGATCGCTTAGGCAGGCCCCTCCCCTAGCCGATCAAAGCTGTGCAAAACCCGCTGGAACCTTTGAACGCTCCTTCAACTGCCGTCAACTAGGAACATGGCTTCTCATCCCAACATCAGCCGTCTAGGACTGTCGACCTCTCAGGCCGCACGTGAGCTGGGCGTCTCGCTCGGAACCGTGCGCCGGTGGTCGGACATGGGCTATCTCCACGCCTACCGCACGCCGGGCGGCCAGCGCCGCTTCAGCCGCGATCAGATCGACACCTTCGTGAGCTCCCTCGAGCAGCGCGGTCACGCGCCTCGGGTCGAGGCTCGCGAGGCTTCCTAGCCGAGCCTCCTCCCTGCGCGCCTGCACGACGCGACGCCTGCGGGCGTCGCGTTCGGCTACTGCGCCGCAGCCTCCTCGACGGGCCGCCCGACGCCGGCCGCGTCGCTGATCCGACGCTCGACGTCGAGCTCGCGGTCGAAGTCGGCGCTGTCGGCATGGCGATAGTCGACCCCGCGGCCGGCGAGCAGCTCGGCCAGGGCCTCGACGTAGCGGCCATCGAGCTGGCTCCCGCTCACGCGCCGCAGCTCCGTCAGCGCCTCGAACGAGCTCGCGGGCGTGCGGTAGGTGTCGTCGGCAGTGAGGGTGTCGTACGCTTCGGCCACCGCGACGATCTTCGCGATCTCGGGAATGTCGTCGCTCTCTAGGCGGTCGGGATATCCCCTGCCGTCCACTCGCTCGTGGTGCGCACGCACGATCTGCGCGACCGGTCCGTAGACCCCGAGGTCTCGCAGCATGTCGGCGCCGATCTCGGGATGGCGGCGAATCGAGTCCCAGTCCTGCTCGGTCAACGTCCGCCCCCGCTCCATGACGCGATCCGAGAGCCCGAACCGGCCGATGTCGTGCAGCAGGCCGGCCGTATGCGCGAGCTCGCAGTCGCGAGCGTTGAACCCGGCGGTCTGGGCGATGTCCCGCGCGAACGCCGCGACGGCCGCCGCGTGCCGCGACGCACGCGAATCCCGGAGATCGAGCGTGCGGATGAGACCCGAGAGCACACCCCACGAGAGCGCCGCGTGCTGCGAGGCGCGGTCCCGAGCGGTGACGACGAGCCGCGCCATGTAGGTGAAGGCGAAGATGGTGAAGAGGATGAATATGGCGGCGCCGAGGCCGATCTCTAGGTAGATCCCCGCCGCGGCCACAGTCAGCACAACATTGATCGCGAGAGCAGGAAGCAGCTGTCGACCCGCGCGTAGCCGCGACGGAATCGCATCCCCGTGAAGTAGTCCCGAGAGCGTCGCAACGATGAGGAAGTTCAGGAGCAGGTAGAGCGCAGACAGGCCGGCGAGAGCGATGTAGAACCCGGTGTCGTGAGGCGTCGAACTGAGAGGAAGCAGACTCGCGGCGACTAGGGCGGGCGCTCCGTTTCCCACCAGATTCATGCCGAAGGCTGCCGGCCGATAGCGGTCCACGACCCAAAAACCAAGTTCGGAAACCAACGCAATCGCAAAGGCTGGCGCTGGCCCCAAGAACGCTACGGCGAGCATCAGTGCGACAAACGAGCCGGAGACGAGCAGCGGGCCGTCCCAGTTAGCCGACGTGAGGTTCGCGAGCAGCGCGATGCCAGCGAGCACGATCGCGAGCTCGCTAAAGAGCTGATCATGCGGCGCGAGAAAGAACCACAGCGCGCAGCCTCCTCCGCCTATCAGCCCGATGACGCCGACTAGACGCCCACGTGTATTTGCAGCGAAAAGCTGCACGTCGCCAGGGTACTCCCGGGCGTACCGCGTTCCGCCAGGCTGACCTGCGGCCGTCGGAGGCCGCAGGTCACGTCTAAGCCGAAGACCTAACGGCTACGAAAACCGCCACCGCTTGCGGCGATGACGCCGATCACGGTGATGAGGAGCGGATAGACCTTGAGCTTCAGCTGGTCGCGCACTAGCGCCTCCTTTGGAGGTTTAGCCAGGTTTAGGAAGGAAGTGATGCTAGCGCGCATCTTCGCAAAATGCACAACTTTCGCATCGAGTCCCGTGCGGAATGTGCGTCAGGGGCTCGCGCACAGCCACGAAATGCTCCGATTCATGGACCGTGAGATATCTGAAGACGAGCGAGGCCGCGACGCTGCTCAACGTGAGCCCGAACACGCTCCGGGCGTGGGAGCGCCGATTCGGCTACCCGAAGCCGCAGCGTTCGCCGGGGAAGCACCGCCTCTACACCCATGGCGAAATCGTCGCCTTGCGCGAGTCCCTGCAGGAAGGCCTATCGATCTCCTCAGCTGTTTCTCGGGCGCGCGAGGGCCTGAGCGCCGACGCAGACACCCTGGTAGGCGCGCTCGCGTCGTTTGATCGAGAGCGCGCCGATGGCGCTTTGGAGGCGGCCCTCGCGCTCCGGTCACTGGAGCGATCCGTTGAGGAGGTGTTGCTTCCCTCGCTCGAGGAACTGCATGAAAAGCATGGACCCGAGAGCGCCCCCTGGGCTTTTGCCGCGCGGTGGTCAAGTGACTGGCTCAAGCGTGCTCAGCGTCTGGCACCTGCACCCGTCCGTGAGGTTTCACTCCTGATCGGAGACGCCTCCCAAGGTGAGCTTGATCCGGACGCTGCCGCAATCCGTGCTCTCGAACTCTTGTGTGCGCGCGGGGGGGCTCGACTGCTGTGCCTCTCGGTTCGAGGAGTGGCGGGGCTTGCGGACGCGCTCGGTCGACTTCAGCCAGATGCTGTTGTACTCGCTGGAGGCTATGCGCGCGACGACGAAGTAGCTCGGTGGGCCTATGCCGTCAGGTCAACCGCTGGCCCTCTTCCAGTGACGTTGTATCGACGCGAAGTGTTGCGACCACTTCGGTCCCGGACAACTGGAGCTCGCTTGCTTCCTCCCTCGCCGACACATGCCCAGCTCCAACTAATGGAACTGGTCGAAAGCGACAAGTTGGTCTCCGCCCGCGAGCGTTCGGTCGTCACATCCCCAACTCCGCTCGTCCCGCGCCAGGGCAGCGCAGGAGCCTAGAAAGGACGAGTGATCATGGACGCCGCACAGAGATCCCCCTTCCGTGTAGTTCAAGACAGCCTGCCTCCCGAGCCCGTAGCAATTTTCTGCGGGCACTGCGGCCGTTCTCCAGAAAGCGAACAGGACACGACGGCGTCGCGGGTTTGCGCGAAGTGTGGGTTGGGCCTACTGCTGCAGACACCAGTTCCGACGGCGCCCTCAGCCTCAGATCCCTTTCTTGTCGTCGACGGGTCGCTGACGATCTGCGCTTTGTCGCGTCAGGCCGAGAAGCTGCTCGGAACCACCGAGACCGATGCCGTCAACCGACATATCGCGGAGTTCTTGGTCCCCGGGGATGCCGAAGACTCGGCGACGGAGACCCTTGCTGCGCTCCTGACTTGGGCGGCCCGAGGCGAGAGCCCTTCAAAAAGCGTCGTGGTTCGTCCGACCAACACCTTTGGAGTGCGGTACTGGGCCCGTGTCGGGCCGTGCGGTCCGCCTACGGCGGCGCTTCTTGTCCTTGCTGATGCTCGTTAGAAGGGTCGGCCCAAGCGGAGGCGGACCCGTTGGGTCTACGCCGTCCCCGGCTAACCGGACTCGGGCTAACGTGCCTGTCCCCTTTTCGCTGTAGATCTCGAAGGAACCGCCAACCGATTCGACGCGCTCGGCGCACGATGCCAGACCTACGTGGCCATTACGTACGGCCGCCGTGCGTTCATAGCTCCTGAAACCGGTTCCGTCGTCTTCGACTTCGAGTTCGACGCCGCCGTCGTACCGAGTCACCGCGATTCGGACGTGGCGCGCCGCGGCATGCTTGACGACGTTCAGCATGAGTTCACGGGTCAGGGAGTAGATCAGGCGATCGGATGAGCCAACGGCATCATCGGCAACCGACACATCGATGGTCCATGAACTACGGCGCGCGAGTTGCGTTGCCAGTGACGTTAGTGCCTGCGCTAGCCCCGAGTAGTCGAGAACCGATGGATAGAGAGACGAGACGGTGCCGCGCAGGTGCTTGACCGTCTCGTCCAAGGCGTCATCGGCACGACTGATCGCGGATGGGTTGCCTTGGGAGGCCTCTCGAAGATCCTGCCTGACCGCAAGCAGGCTCTGGAGCGCGCCGTCGTGCAGAGTTTCAGCAAGCGCGCGCCGCTCGCGCTCTTCGGTGTTCACGGCTTGGGCAACCAAATCACTCTGGCTTTGCGCAAGCTTCGCGGCTCGGTCTGTCTGGTTGCGGGCTGTCCGGACTTGGTGCAAGAGATAGTTGAAGACGATGATCATGAGCAGTAGAAAGGCCAGTACACCCAGGCCCGCCCCTTCGTAGATCGCCGCGGCGGCGAGCGCGAGGATCACGTTGATCGATAGAGCGGGAAGTAGAGCGCGATGCCGTCGCATCCGTCCGGTAGGTGATTCGCCGTCCACCCAGCTGGTGAGCGTCGTAACGAGCGCAAGGTTGAGGAGCAGTGCGGCAAGCGCCACACCAGCAAGCATTAGGTAGAACGGAATCCCAGAAGCCGGCTCAAGCCGCTCGATTGCTATCGCCGCGAGCAGGGTCGGAGTCCCGATTCCGACGAGGTTGATTGGGACGGTAATCGGCCGCCGTCGGTCGAACGGCCAGCTCCCTAACTCGGCGACTACACAGACTGCAAAAGCCGCGGCTGGGCCCAGGAAAGCTACTGCCAACATCAGCGGGACGAAGGCAGCGTCGACGAGTAGCGGCGCGTCCATCTCCACAGCAGTAGCGCTCGCGAAAATGGCCGCTGCTGCCACCACTAGCGTGAGCGGAGTCAGCACTTGATCATGATCCGACAGGAGCGCGACCGCAACGCAAAGAACTAAGGCGCCGCTGGTCAGATAGCTGGCGAGGATTCTCCTGCTGCCGAGTGCCCCCTCCCGTCCCCTACTCAATGCAGCACCCCCTCGCGCAGCGCCTTCGCCACCGCCGCCGCTCGGTCGGAGACTTCGAGCTTGTCGTAGATGTTCTGGAGGTGGGTCTTGACGGTGGCTGGGCTCAGGAAGAGAAGGCGGGCGATCTCCGGTCCCGAGCGGCCCTCGCCGACCAGCGACAGGATCTCGCGCTCGCGCGCGGTCAGGCGCGGGCGCTCGTCGTAGCGGTGGGCGCGGATCTGCTCGGCGAAGCCGTCGTGGAGGTCCGGCGTGAACACGGTCTTGCCGCGGGCGATTGCCGTGACCGCGTCGCAGATGGTGCGGCGGTCCGCGTCCTTGAGCAGGTACCCCTGTGCACCGGCGGCGATCGCGTCGTAGACCAGTGCGCTCTCGTTGTAGGCCGACAGCATCAGCACGCGGGTCGGCGAGTCCGCGTCCCCCAGCGCGGTGAGCACCTTGATCCCGCTCAGCGAGGGCAGCTTGAGGTCGAGAATCGCCACGTCGGGGACGAGCTCGCCGATCTGGGCGATCGCCGCGCGACCGTCCGCGCACTCGCCCACCAGCTCGAGCTCAGGGCGCTCGCGGATCGCCCTGGTCACGCCCTCCCGGTAGAGCGGGTGGTCGTCCGCCACTAGAACCCGGATCCGGCCGACGCCCCTGCCCATCACGTCGTTCTATCGCATGGGGAAGGAGCGTGCTTATGTTTCCTACGGCCCGGGCCGATGCCGGCGCCAGAATGCGCCGATCGGGGGAGCTCGAGCATCCCCCGATCGGTGGAGCGGGGACTTCGGCTAGCTCGCTTCGAGGGCCTGCTCGCGGCGGCGGCGGCGCAGCGCGCGCAGCGCGAGCGCCAGGCCTCCCGCGGCGAGTGCGAACGGCAGCACCAGCGCGAGGACGATCAGGGCCACTCCGGCAATCACCTCGAGGATCCGCACGGCGTCATCGAACGCGTCGCCCGGCGTCCATCCGTCGTCTCCGTCACCGGTACCGCTCGCGCCCGTCCGGGGCTCCACGATCAGCGTGACGACGGAGTAGTCGGTCCGCTCGCGCAGGCGCGCGATCTGCCCGCGCAGAGCGGAGATCTGGCCGTTGGCGATCCGTAGGCGGGCCCGCACGCTCTCGGTCTCGTTAGGCGTGTCCGCCGCGGCCAGCTGACGCAGCAGGCCGCGGCGCTCGGCGACCACCTCGCCGAGGCGCTCCTGCGCGGTCGTGTAGCTGCCGGTGACGTCCTGGGCGTTCTCGGTGCGCGAGCGCACGTGCGCGAGCTTCGAGTACTCCGCCAGCGCTTGGCGCAACCGATCGGTCGGCACCCGCAGCTGGAAGCTCGCCCCAGCGCGTCCCTCGTCACCGCTCTGCACGAACGAGGTGACGACGATCCCGCCGACTCGGTCGGTGACGCGGATGACGTCGTCGGCGACGCGGCCGACCTCACCTGCGGAAGCCTCCAGGGTCAGCTCGGCCTGGCGCTCCACCTTGCGGTCGCGCCGGCCGGGCACCGTCGGCCCGTCGCTCGGCGGAACCGGCGGAACCGTCGTGGGAGCCGCGACGCTCGGCTCCTCCTGGCCGGCGCCAACCGCCCGCTCGCTCTGCGGCGACCCCGGGAGCGGTCCCGACATGACCCCGTCCGTCCCGCCGCCATCGAGCAACACCGACGTGGCGATCCCGGCGACCAGCAGCAGGGAGGCCGCAGCTCCCAGGACGGGAATGAGCATCCGGCGCGAGGCGCGAGACCGGGCCGCGCGGACCAGTCTCAGCGGACGCGAGCGACGTTCTTCCTGGGGCCGGGCGAAGCCGGCCTGGACGCGCTGGTCGAGCCGGCGTGCGAAGTCCTCGCGGACAGTCGGGCGCTCGGCTCGCAGCGCACGCACGAGTCCGGCGAGCTCCGCGTCGGTGGGCTCCCCGGCGAGGGCGGCCTCGATCGCGTTCAGCTCGCGCTCGATGGCCGGGTCGAGGGTCGTTTCGTCACGGCGTGGCATGGCAGGCCTTTCGCAGCTTCTGCATCGTTCGGTGGAGGAGGGTTCCCGCGTTGCTTGGGCTGACGCCGAGCACGCGAGCGAGCTCGGAGTTGGAGAGCCCGGAGAAGAATTTGAGCGCGACGATCTCGCGCTCTCGCGGGTCGAGCTCCGCGAGGGCGGCTCGCACCGCCTCGCGGCTGACGGCCAGCTCGACGGCGTCCGCGGCCGCCTGACCAGCTTCCGCGTCCTCGGGATCGGCGACGAGCGTGGCCGTCCGACTGCGCCGGCGCAGCTCGTCGAGTGCGGCGTTGCGCGCGATGCCGAACAGCCAGGCGCGCGCGTCGCCGCGGCGGCGGTTGAAGGTCCGCCGGCGGCGGAGCGCGCGCTCGAAGGCCAGCGCCGTGACGTCCTCGGCGGCCGCTCGATCACGCAGCAGCGAGGCGACGTAGGCATAGACGTCGTCGCGGCTCGAGCGGTACAGCGCCTCGAGGTCGAGACCGTGGATCGTGGGCCTGGCCGGGAGGGCCATCGTGAGAGTCTCGGTCACGCCTCTACTACGACGCGGCCGCCGATTCATCACACGCTCAGGCCAGGGCGGCGAAGAGGCGCGGGTCGTTGCTGATGACGCCCGTCACCCCGAGCGCCTCGAGCGCGCGGATGCGCGGCAGCTCGTCGACCGTCCACGCGTAGAGCTCTCCGTCCGCGGCGCGGACAGCCGAGACCAGCCGCGGGGTCACGAGCCTCCAGTGAGCCATCAGGGCGTCGCAGCGCCCGGCCCGCAGTGCGGCAGCCGCGCGCCGGGGGAGGGCGCGTCGGTACCCGGCCAGCACGGCGTACGCGGGCAGCGCCGTCACCGGCGAGGCCGTGTAGTCGCGGCGCAGCTTGGGCACGGACCAGCCGAGCGGCAGCGCGGGCTCGATCGCGCGGACGCGCGCGAGGCTCTCGGTGTACTGCGACGAGACGAGGGCACGGTGCACGAGTCCGTGATCGCGCAGCGCCCCGACGACGCGGTCCTCGTAGCCCGGCAGCTTGAGGTCCACGTCCAGCTCGATGCCGTCGAACGCCGCCGAGGCGAAGTGGGCGAGCCCCTCCTCGAGGGTCGTCGGGATTCCGCGGGCCGCCGCGCGGTAGTCGTGCGCCAGGATCAGCCGGTCCGATCCCTCGCGCTCGGGCAGGACGTCGAACTCGATCATGTCGACGCCGGCGCCCAGCGCCGCGTCGAACGAGCCCAGCGTGTTGCCCGGCGCGATCAGGTCGGCGCCCTTGTGGCCGACCCGGCGCAGGGACGCGGCCGTCCTGTCGCCGACGGCGTCCCGGTCGCTGCCACGCGTTGTCATGGGAGAAGGATTGCGTACGGGCGGCGCTGGACCCCTGAAAGACCGAGGCCCCGCCGGAGCGGGGCCTCGGTATAGGCGATCCCGTAGGGCTCAGCCGACCTTGACCTCGCTGACCATGCCCTTCGCCACGTGCGGCGGGCCGCCCGCGCGGTCGGTGATGAAGCACAGCAGCGCGTAGTTGCCGGGCTTCTTGAGGTTGAGCTGGGTGACCTGCTTGGTGCCGCCGTCGAGCACGGCCGTGCTCGTGACCTGCTCGAACTCGATCGGCGGGCGCGCGTTCTGGTTGTCCGACGTGGCGAACTTCTTCACGTCGGCGAGCGTCTTGCCGGGGCTGATCGGAGCGGCGATGACGTGGTGCAGCTCCTTGCCGGTGTTGTCGAACGTGATCGTGTTCTTCCCCGGCTTGAGGCCGGACGTCTCGAACGAGTAGTCGCGGGCGGTGACCGTCCCGTCCGTGGACGGAAGCTCGCCGCCTCCCTCGCCACCCTGCACCTTCAACGCGGCGGTGACGGGCTTGGGCGCATTCTCGCCCTCCGGGGCGGCAACGACGAAGTAGTTGCCCTCCTCGAGCACCTGCGTGCTCGTGGACGAGTTGCCGCCCTTGACCGTCCCGTTGCCGCCCGCGCCATGCAGCCACGAGGGAATCGGCTTGCCCTCTTCGCCCTCGCTGTTGGTGACCTTCAGGACGTCGGCCGCGGTCTGGTTGCCGTCGACCCTTACGAGCTGGAGGTCGTAGTCCAGCTTTGCCTGGTTTTCGAAGTCGATCTGCACGGCGCCCGACTCAACGGCCTTGACGCCCTGAAGCTTGTTCTGGGCGTCGACCGAGACGGCGAGCGTCTGCGCCTTGGAGCCCTCCTCCTCGTCGTCGCCGCAGGCGGCGATCCCGGCGCTGAGCACGACCGCTGCGATGAGCCCGATGGCGCCGGCGCTCCGGCGCGATGAACCTGTACGCACGATTGTCTCCTTCTCGTTCCTGGGGGCGGGGCTGGGGGCCGCGAGCCTACACGCGAGTCCCCCGAAATGGGCGATTTACGCGCTCAGCGTGAGCGCGCGCGGGCCCTGGCGGAACCCGAGCTCGATCAGCAGCGCGCCGAACTGGCCGCCCACCACCGGCTCCCCGTCCACGCGCTCCAGGGAGACGCGCCGGATGCGCCCCGATCGCACCTGCTCGGCCAGCGCCTCGAAGGCGGGACGAAGACGCGAGTCGCCGTCGTCGACCAGGGTGAGGACGCCCTTCCCCGAGCGCTCCAGATAGAGCACCGGCTCTCCCCCGACGATCACCACGTGCGCCCCCGCGACCCGCTGAGGCCGGCGACGGTCGTCCTCCGCTCTCGGACGCGGCCACGGCAGCGCCGCACCGTAGGGCTGGGCCGGGTCGAGCGCGGCCAGCACGAGCGGCGGCGACTCCTCGTCGTGGCGCCGGGAGCGAAGCCGCTCGACCGCGCCGGGCACAGCGAACTGAGCTCCGCCGAGGCCCTCGATGAAGTAGCCGCGGCGCGCGACGCCGAGGGTCTCGAGCGTTGAGAGGGAGTCATAGAGCGTGGAGAAGCCCCCCGGCACGCCCTCGGCCAGCACCTGCTCGCGCGTGACGATGCCGTAGCGCTCCAGCAGCAGCTCGGCCAGCGCCCGGCGCCGCTGGCCGGGCTCGGGGGCCTCGCGCAGCAGCGAGACCGTGAGCGACCAGCGGCCCTGCACGAGGGCCTGCGTCCCGCTGCGCCGCGCGGAGAATCGCCGCCCGGCGCGTCGCGCGCGGTCGCGCTGGGCGCGCGCCAGCGTGAGTCGCGGTGCGCGCAGCGGCGCGAAGGCGTCGTTGGTCACCTCGCCGGCCCACGCGAGGTCCCACAGCGCCTCCTGGAGGTCCTCGGGCGAGAGGTCGACGTCGACCAGGAGATCGGTGAAGAAGCCGGCCCCAGCGCGCAGACGCTCGCGGATCTTGTCGTGCGCCCGATCGGCCGGCGGCTCCGACTTCACCGGCGGTGGCCCGATCAGCGCGACGTCTTCGCGGAAGTACATCGCCACGCGACCGGAGCGCCGGCCGAGCGGCCCCGCGCCGAGCCACACGAGCTCTCCGCTCGCGCACAGCTGGTCCATCCAGGCCGGCGAGTAGGCGCCCACGCGCCGCGGCAGCACGTCACGCTCCCATACGTCAGGCGGAAGGGCCAGTCCCTGTAGCGGGACCAGCACCTCGCGCAGCCGGTCGACGCCGGCACCGGCCGAGGCGTGGCGGTCGACCCCCTGCCAGGCGGGCAGGAAGCCCGCGAACGCGCGCTGGTCGGCCGGCTCGATCTCCTTGCGCAGCACGGCCAGCGATGCGCGCCGCAGCCGCCGCAGGACATCGGGATCGCACCACTCGCGCTCGCTCCCGCCGGGCCGAAGCTCGCCGCGCACCAGGTCGCCGGCCGCCTCGAGCTCGCGCAGGACGGCGCTCGGATCGACGCCGTAGCGGGCGTGCAGCTCGGCGGTGGGGAAAGGTCCGTGGGTCTGGGCGTAGCGGCGCGTCAGCCGGGCGAGCGCGTCGGGGACGTCGGCGAGGAACACCTCCGGCAGCCCGCTCGGCGGGACGGCGGCGAGCGCGTCGCGGTAGAGGCCGGCGTCCTCGGCCGCCGCCCAGCGCTCCTCGCCGGCCAGCCGCAGGCGGATGGCGCGACGCTCGCGCTCGAGCTCGTCGAGCATCGGGTCGGCATCGACTCCCTCGAGCACGCGCACCATCGCCTCCTCGGCCGTGAGGTCTCCCACGCGGCGCAGTACGTCGTGCAGGGCATCGCGATTGCCGGCGCGCGTGCGGTCCGAGCGGTGCTGGAGGTCGTCCTCGACCGTCGCGAGTGCGGCGGGGTCGATCAGCTCGCGCAGCTCGTCCTGGCCGAGGAGCTCGCGCAGCAGGTCGCGGTCCAGCGAGAGGGCGGCCGCACGACGCTCCGCGTTGGGCGTGTCGCCCTCGTACATGTAGTTGGCCACGTAGTCGAACAGCAGCGACGATGCGAACGGCGAGGCCGTCCGGGTCTCGACCTCCACCAGCGAGAGCTCGCGGCGGTGCAGCCCGCGCAGCAGCTCGTCGAGCCCCGGCAGGTCGAGCACGTCGCGCAGGCACTCGCGGTAGGTCTCCAGGACCACCGGGAACTGCCCGTAGCGCTTGGCGACCTCGAGCAGCGTCTGGGCCTTCAGGCGCTGCTGCCACAGCGGGGTGCGCCGGCCGGGGTAGGCGCGAGGGATCAGCAACGCGCGCGCGGCGTTCTCGCGAAAGCGGGCGCCGAAGAGAGCCGAGCCGCCGAGCTCGGCCACGATGCTGTCCTCGAGCTCGTCGGGCTCTACCAGGACGAGCTCTGCGCCCGGCGGTTCGTCGGCATCGGGGAGGTGGACGATGATCCCGTCGTCGGACCAGATCGCGTCCGACTCGAGGCCGTAGCGCTCGCGGACGCGCGCCGAGAGCGCGAGCGCCCACGCGGCGTGGATGCGACCGCCGAAGGGGGACAGGACGCACAGGCGCCAGTCGCCGATCTCGTCGCGAAAGCGCTCGATCACGATCGTGCGGTCGGAGGGGATCACCCGCGTCGCGGCCTCCTGCTCGCGCAGGAACTCGAGCAGGTTCCTCGCCGCGCGGCGGTCGAGGTCGTACTCGCGCTCGAGCACCTCCGCCGGCTGGTCGACCGCCCAGCGGGCGAACGCGCCGATCGCCTGGCCGAGCTCCTTGGGCCGGCCGATCCCGTCGCCGCGCCAGAAGGGGACCGCGCCGGGGACACCGGGCGCCGGGGTCACGATCACGCGGTCGCGGCCGATCTCCTCGATCCGCCAGCTCGAGGCGCCGAGCAGGAAGGCCTGGCCCGGGCGGGCCTCGTAGACCATCTCCTCGTCGAGCTCGCCCACCCGGCGCCCGTCGGGCAGCGTCACCGCATAGAGGCCGCGGTCGGGGATCGTCCCGGCGTTGGTCACGGCGAGCTGGCGCGCTCCCTTGCGGGCGCGGATCGTGCCCGCGACGCGGTCCCACACGATGCGCGGACGCAGGTCGCCGAACTCCGACGAGGGATAGCGGCCGTCGAGCATGTCGAGCACGTTCTCGAGCTGCGTTCGCGAGAGCTCCGCGTATGGATAGGCGCGGGTGACCATCGCGTGGAGCTCGTCGACGGCGAACACGTCGGCGCCGGCTGCGATCGCGACGATCTGCTGGGCGAGCACGTCGAGCGGGTTGCGCGGGACCACGGTGGCCTCGATCTCGCCCTCGCGCATGCGCCGCGCCACCACCGCGCACTCGAGCAGGTCCGCACGGAACTTGGGAAAGATCCGCCCCTTGGAGACGTCGCCGACGTTGTGGCCGGCCCGCCCGATCCGCTGCAGGCCGCGCGCGACCGACTTCGGCGACTCGACCTGGAGCACGAGGTCCACGGCTCCCATGTCGATGCCGAGCTCCAGCGAGGAGGTGGCGACCAGGCAGGGCAGCCGGCCCGACTTGAGCATCTCCTCGACGACGAGGCGCTCCTCCCGCGCCATCGAGCCGTGATGCGCGCGCGCGATCTCGGCCTCGGCGAGCTCGTTGAGGCGCAGCGCGAGGCGCTCGGCCCCGCGCCGGTTGTTGACGAAGACGATCGTCGAGCGGTGGGCGCGGACCAGCTCGAGCAGCTCCGGGTAGATCGCCGGCCAGATCGAGCGCCGCGTCGCCTCCCCGCCGGCGACCGACTCGAGGTCGGCTCCCTCGTCGGGCTCGACCATCGACTCGACGGGGACGTGGATCTGCAGGTCGAGCTCCTTGCGGATGCCGGTGTCGACGACCGTGCAGCTGCGCTGTGGCCCGACGAGGAACCGGCCGACCTCGTCGAGCGGACGCTGGGTGGCACTGAGCCCGATCCGCTGCACCGGGCGCCCCGCGACCGCCTCCAGGCGCTCGAGCGTCAGCGCCAGGTGGGCGCCGCGCTTGGTCTGGGCGACCGCGTGGATCTCGTCGACGATCACCGCTTCGGCGCCGACGAGCATCTCGCGTGCCTGGGAGGTGAGGATCAGGTACAGCGACTCCGGCGTCGTGATCAGGACGTCGGGGGGCTTGCGGCGCATCGCCGCGCGCTCGCGCTGCGGCGTGTCCCCGGTGCGGATCGCGACGCGCAGGCCGGCGTCAAGCCCGCGAAGCGGCGCCTGCAGGTTGCGGTCGATGTCGTAGGAGAGCGCCTTCAGAGGCGAGACGTAGACCAGCCGTGTGCGCCGGTCTCCCTCGGGCTCCGGATCGGCGGCCAGCCGGTCGAGGCCCCAGAGGAAGGCGGCGAGCGTCTTCCCCGAGCCTGTCGGCGCCGAGATCAGGACATGCTCGCCCGTGGCGATCGCAGGCCACGCCTGGCGCTGGGCGGGCGTGGGCTCCGCGAAGGCGGACTCGAACCAGGCGCGCGTCTTCGGGCTGAATGACGAGAGCGGCATGGAGCCCGAGGATACGACCGTCCGGGGGACGGCTCAGGCCAGGCCGGCGATCACGCGCGCGCGAGCGAGGACCGAGTCGGCCATCGCGCCGGTCAGGCGCCCGGTGAAGGTGTTCTGCTGGGAGGGGTGAAAGCAGCCGAGCAGCGTCCAGCACCGGCCGGGCAGCTCGGCGCCGTGACCGAAGCGCGGCCGCGGCACCGGGACGGGATCGCCGAGCTGGGTGCGCAGCCGCAGGGCCGCCTGCCACGCGAAACCGCCGAGGCACACGATCACGGACGCGAGCTCGAGCAGCTCCAGCTCGCGGGCGGCGTAGGGAAGGCAGTTGTCGCGCTCGGCGGGCAGGGGACGGTTGGCCGGCGGCGCGCAGCGCACGGTCGCCGTGACGTAGCAGTCGCGCAGCTCGAGTCCGTCGTCGAGCGCCACCGAACGGGGCTGTGAGGCAAAGCCGGCTCGCCACAGGGCGGCGAAGAGGAAGTCCCCCGAGCGGTCACCGGTGAAGACGCGACCGGTGCGGTTGCCGCCGTGCGCGGCGGGCGCGAGCCCCAGCACGACCACGCGGGCGCCAGGATCGCCGAACCCGGGAAGCGGCCGTGCCCAGTACTCCCACTCGGCGTAGGCGGCGCGCTTCTCGCGTCCTGCCTGCTCGCGCCAGGCCACCAGCCGCGGGCAGCGCCGGCAGGCGACGACCTCCGCCTCGAGGGCGGCCAGGCCACGGGCGGTCTCGCTCAACCCTCGCCGTCCCGAGACAGCAGTCCGAGCATCAGCCGCTCGATCAGCGGCTCGAGCTCGCGCACGTCGGCAGGAACACCGAGGCGGATATGTCGCGAGGCCAGCTCGACGACCGCGCCGACGACGGCAAACGCGTCGTCGGGCGACTCGAAACGCGGCAGCGCGCCGCGCCGGGACGCCGCGGCGTTCTCGGCGTCGACCACCGCCGCGAACGCGGCGAGGACGCTGTCGCGCCGCTCGGCGCCGCGCTCGCCGGCGCCGATCACCTCCACCAGCAGGGTCTGCGACTCCTCCGGGTGGGTCGCCACCATGTCGAGAAAGGCCATCGTCCCGGCGCGCAGGCGCTCCCGGGGGTCGTCGCCGGCAGCTCCCGCCGCCTCCGACATCGCGCGCAGCACCTCGGTGGCCGCCGCGTCGAAGAGGGCGAGCAGGCACTCTTCCTTGTTGGCGAAGTGCTCGTAGAAGGTCGCCTTCGACATCCCCGCCGCGCGCGCGATCGCCTCTGCGCTGGCCTCCGCGTAGCCGGCGCTCGCGAACACCGTGGCGGCGGCCTCGAACAGCCTGCCGCGCTGGACGGACAGCCGCACCTCCAGCGGGGGAGCGTGGCGGCCGCGCGGAACGGTCGCGCGCTCGGGCACCGCCCGAGTGTAGAGGGTCGATCCGCCGGGGTTGCGAGGCGCCGGCGCCCCGCTCAGCCCAGCGAGCGGCCGTACTGGCGCTCGTAGTAGGCGCGGTAGTCGCCCGAGCGGATCGGCTCCCACCACCAGGCGTTGTCGCGGTACCAGGCGACGGTCCGCTCGAGGCCCTCCTGGAAGCGCGTGCGCGGCTTCCAGCCCAAGGCGCGCACCTTCTCGGAGGACAGCGAGTAGCGGCGATCGTGACCGGGGCGATCGGTGACGAACTCGATCAGCGACTCGTCGCGGTCGCACAGGGAGATGATGCGGCGCACCACCTCGAGGTTCGGGCATTCGTCGGGCCCGCCGACGTTGTATGCCTCGCCCGGCCGGCCGCGCTCCAGCACGACGCCGATCGCGCGGCCGAAGTCCTCGACGAAGAGCCAGTTGCGCACGTTCATGCCATCGCCGTAGACCGGGAGCGGGTCGCCCGCCAGCGCGTTGAGGATCATCAGCGGGACCAGCTTCTCCGGATGCTGGTAGGGCCCGTAGTTGTTCGAGCCGCGGCAGATCACGGTGGGCAGGCCGAACGTGTGCAGGTAGGAGGCGACCAGCAGGTCGGCGCCCGCCTTGGTCGCGCTGTAGGGCGAGGAGGGCTCGAGCGGCGAGGCCTCCGTGAACGAGCCGTCCTCGATCGAGCCGTAGACCTCGTCGGTCGAGACCTGGAGGAAGCGCAGGGCGCGCTCGCGCGCGGCCTCGAGCAGGACGTAGGTGCCGCGGGCGTTGGTGGTCAGGAACGCGTCGGGCTCGGCGATCGAGCGGTCCACGTGCGTCTCGGCGGCGAAGTTGACCACCGCCTCGCAGCCCTCGATCGCCTCGGCGACGGCCGCCGGGTCCTCGATCGCCCCGTGCACGAACCGGAAGCCCGCATCCTCGCGCACGTCGTGGAGGTTCTCCTCGCGCCCGGCGTAGGTGAGCTTGTCCAGGACCACTACCTCGTCGCCGGCCTCGCGCAGGCGCAGGCGCACAAAGTTCGAGCCGATGAACCCGGCTCCGCCGCTTACCAGCAGCCTCATGCGGGGCGCCCCCCCGCCGCCGCGGGCTGCTCCGCGCGCTCGGCCAGGTAGCCGGCGAGACCCTCCTGCCAGCCCGGAAGGCGTGGCGTGTCGGGCCGCCGCGACGCCAGCACGCTCCACGCGGGCCGCGGCGCGGGGCGTGCGAGGTCGGCGGTCGTCTGGGTCTCGACGCGGCAAACGGCGCCGGCCTGGCGGAAGATCTCCACCGCGAACTCGTGCCACGAGCAGCTTCCGGTGCCGGCGACGTGATGGATGCCCTCGGATTTGAGCTCGGCGAGGTCGACCAGGGCTCCTCCAAGGTGGCCGGTCCACGTGGGGCAGCCCACCTGGTCGGCGACGACGCGCAGCGTGTCGCGCTCGCCCGCCAGGCGCAGCATCGTCGCGACGAAGTTCGGCCCGCCCGAGCCGTACAGCCACGAGGAGCGCACGATCGCCCACTGGCCTCCCGCGGCGGCGACGGCGCGCTCGCCCGAGAGCTTGGAGCGCCCGTACGCCGAGAGCGGGCCGACCGGGTCCTCCTCGAGGTAGGGCTCGTCCTTGTGACCGTCGAAGACGTAGTCGCTGGAGACGTGCAGGACGTATGCCCCCGCGCGCGCTGCTGCGCGCGCCACGTTGCCGGCGCCCTCCCCGTTCACGGCCTCCGCCGTCTCGGGATCGCCCTCCGCGCCGTCCACGTCCGTGTACCCGGCGCAGTTGAGCACCGCGTCGGGGCGCTCGGCGCCGATCAGCCGCTCGACCGCGCCGGCGTCCGTGACGTCCAGATCCGCGCGCGCGAGGGCGAGGACCGTGTGCTGCGCGCGCTCGGCCGCCCGGGTCGTGTCCTGCCCAAGCATGCCGGCCGCGCCCGTGACGAGGAGGCGCATTGCCCTAAGGCATAGCGCAACGACCCGTGACGACGCGGTGTGACGGCGTGACGCAACGGCGCCCCGGCGCCGGGATCAGACCTGCGCAGGGGCGCTCGCGCGACGCCCCTGCGCACGCCCTGAGCGGCTCAGTCGAGCTTGCCGATCTTGAAGATCTTCGTCCCGCAGTCGGGGCAGGTGCCCTGGATCGCGGGGCGACCGTTCTTCATGGTCACCTGCTGGGGGTCCTTGATCTCGACCTTCTTGCGTTCTTTGACGCAGTAACCCTGTGGCATGAACAGCACCTCCTCCGAGGGTCTGGCGAGCTGTCGCGGACCCCTCCTCGGAAGGCCCACTGCGGCCGAACATAGGGGAACCGCCGGACGCCTGTCGCCTGATCATGTGCGAAACGGCACTATCCCGGGTTCATGGGTCGTCTAGAGGATCGAGATCTCGCTGTTGTCGCCCACCATGAACCGGTAGGCGCGCGGCTGCCGGCTGTCGCGCCCGATCGCCACGTTTCGCCCCAGCAGCGAGGACTCCATCCGCCCTGCGAGGTTGCGCACGGAGGAGCCCGCGAGCAGGATCGAGTGCTCCACCTCGGCGTTCTCGATCAGGCATCCCTCGCCGATCGCCGTGTAGGGACCGACGTAGGCGTCGACGAGCCGCGTGCCCGCCCCGACGATCGCGGGGCCGCGGACGGTGGCGCGCTCCAGGCGCGCGCCCGGCTCGACCACCACCCGCCCGTCGACCTGCGCGTCGATCAGCTCGCCCTCCACGCGCGGCTCGAGGTTGTCGAGCACCAGCCGGTTGGCCTCGAGCATGTCGTCGAGGCGCCCTGTGTCCTTCCACCACCCCTCGACGATGTGCGGCTCCACGCGCTGCCCGCCGTCCACGAGATGCTGGATCGCGTCGGTGATCTCGAGCTCGCCGCGGCCCGACGGCTCGATCGCGCGCGCGGCCTCGTGCACCGCGGGCGTGAACATGTAGACGCCCACGAGCGCGAGGTTCGTCTTGGGCTCCGGAGGCTTCTCGACCAGGCGCACGACCGCACCGTCGGCGAGCTCGGCGACGCCGTAGTTCTCGGGGTCGCTCACCGCCGTGAGCAGGATCAGCGCGTCGGGCTCGTGCGTGCGGAAGGCGTCGACGAGGTCGGTGATCCCGCCCTGGAGCAGGTTGTCGCCGAGGTACATGACGAAGGGGGAGTCGGCGAGGAACGGCTCGGCGGTCAGCACCGCGTGGGCGAGGCCGAGCGGCTCGTCCTGGACGATGTAGGTCACCGCCAGGCCGAAGCGCTCGCCGTCGCCTACGGCCATGCGGATCTCGTCGCCGGTCTCGGGCGCGATCACGATCCCCACCTCGCGGATCCCCGCCGCCGCCATCGCCTCGATGCCGTAGAACAGCACCGGCTTGTTGGCCACCGGCACGAGCTGCTTGGCCGAGGTGTGGGTGATCGGGCGCAGGCGCGTGCCCTTGCCGCCCGAGAGGATCAGACCCTTGAGCTCCTGCATGCGCGGGACGCTACAGCTCTAGTAGCTCTCGCCGAGCTTGCGGTGGTCCCAGGTCACGCGTGAGCGCTCGACGAACTCGAGGCCGACGCGCTTGGGCACCTGTCCGCGGAAGAAGTCGCGCACGGGGTCGAACTCCGGTCCAGGTCCGCTGTAGCGGTCGACCAGGTCCATCGCGATCCCCGTGATCACCTCGGGGTCGCGGTGCAGCACGGCCTCGGTCTCCAGCATCACCCCGCGCAGCTCCTGGTACTCCGTCCCGGCTTCGACCTGGAGCGTCGCCCGCGCGTCGCGCTCGAGGTTGCGCGCCTTCTGGGACTTCGCGTAGGTCCAGCCCCAGAGCCGTGGGCCGGGATCGCCCTTGCCGCCGCTTCGCAGCACGTACCAGAGCGGCATCAGGTGCGGCCAGCCGCGGCGCCCGTTGGTCGCGCAGACGACGACGCGCTGTTCCTCCAGGAAGGCCGTCGCCTCCTCGCCGGTCATGCGGATCAGGTCGCGGCGGCTCACGCCGCGGCAGGCTAGACGATCGATTCCCTAGCGCTGTGGCGCGACGCGCAGCCGGGCGGCCGCGTCGCGGATCGCCTCGCGCGCCTCGGCGGGCTCGAGCACCGCCGCGTCGCCGGCCTCCTTGAGGACCTCGCGCACGAGCCAGTCGGTGCCCGCGAAGGACAGCTCGACGATCACGGCGCCGTCGGCCAGCTCGGCCACGACGGGGCGCTCCTCGCGCGCCCAGCGGGCGCGCTCGGGCGACACCCACACGCGCGCCCGGCGCGACGCCTCGACTTCACCCGTCCGCGGCCAGCCGTCGAGGTCGGCGGCCGGGTCGACCTCGGGCCGGCGCTCGAAGCGCTCCTCGGTCACCGTCGCGCTCTTGATCCTGTCGAGGCGGAAGTGGCGCACGTCGTCCCTGGCGGGGTCGAACGACGCTACGTACCAGCCCTCGCGGCCGTTCATCAGCGCGTAGGGCTCGACCACGCGCTCAGAGAACTCGTCCTCGTTCTCCTTGTAGTACTCGAGCGCCAGCAGCCGCCGGCCCGAGATCGCGCGCGAGACGACCTGCGCGATCTCGGAGTCGTCGCCCGCCGCGCTGGCCACCTGGAGGCCCTCGCGCACCGGGTCCTCGCCCAGCGCGGCGACGATCTTCTCGCGCGGGGAGGCCAGCGAGCCCTTGGGGATGTGGTCGCCGATCAGGTCGATCGCCGCCACCAGCGCCTTGGCCTCGATCGGCAGCAGCCGCGCGGGGCGCGCGAAGGAGTCCGAGTAGGCATCGGGGTCCACCTCGATCGTGCCGTCGGCCGAGACCTCCGCGTAGAGGATGTAGGACCCGGCGCCGAAGTTGACGACGTTGAGGACCTGGATGTCCTCGCCCAGCTCGGCGTCGGAGATCTGGAGGCGCTCGCACACGTCCTCGACGGTGAGCGTGCGGCCCTCGCGCCCGGCCTCGATCAGGATCGAAGCCAGGGTGACCAGGCGCGCAAAGCGCTCCGGACGGATCGCCGCCTCGCTGCGGCCGTTGGCCTCCGCCGGAGCCGGGGCGGGCTGCGGAGCGCCGTCGCCCACGACCTCGGCGATCTCGAAGTCGGCAGCGTGGCGCTCCTCCAGCGTGTCCACGCGCTCGTCGAGCTCGTCGACCAGCTCGCGCGGCGCGAGCAGGCGCGCATGCTCGCCGAGACCCAGCACCCACGAGAGCAGCAGGCGGGCGTTGGCGTACGGGGTGACGAAGACGCGCCCCTCGTCGGCGTCGCGAAACCCGCCGTAGCGCGCGAAGTGGCGTTCCACCTGCCACGCGATCCGCTCGCCGATCAGGATCTCGGCCTCGCCGACCGGATCGCCGAACTGCCACTCGATGCGATCCGCGTAGACGCGCGGGTCGAACTCGTCGGGCCGCTGGAAGTCGTGCTCGGCCTTGGTCGCGTAGGCGACCTTCCCGCGGATCCGCGACAGGCGAAAGACGCGCACCGCGTCGCGCTCGTGGGAGTGACCGACGAGGTAGAACTGGCCGCCCTGGAACAGGAGCTGGTAGGGGTCGACCTTGCGCGCCCCGACCTCGTCGCGGTCCATCGTGTAGTAGTCGAAGGTGATCGTCTTTCGGCGCGAGATCGCGGTGTCGACCTTGACCAGGCGCTGCGAGAGGTCGTGCCCGCCGGCCGACGCGGTGATGCCCAGCGCGATCGAGCGCTGGTCGGGAGCGCGCAGCGGGCTGGGGCGCCCCCACGAGATCTGCTGGAGCGCGAGCCGCAGCGGCTCGGCATAGGCGAACTCGCCGTCCAGCAGCGACAGCGCGGTCTGCAGCGCCGCCAGCTCGGAGTCGGTGAAGGCGATCGCCGGGAGATAGAAGTTCTCCGGCGGGAGCGTGTAGCTCTCCTGCTCGGCCAGGCCGTCCACCGGGTGGTCGACGGAGAGCTGGATACCCAGCTGGTCGAGCTCGGCGCGGTCGGCGTAGAAGCGCCGCGCGAAGGCGTCCTCGGTCATCCCGCTGTAGCCCTCGACCGACGTGCGGATCTCCGGAGCGGTGACGGGCCGCCGCTCCGCCATCAGGTAGGAGATCAGCGACAGCTGCCGGATCAGCTTCTCGGTGTCCTTGGCCACGGGACGAGGATTTCAAACCCGCGACGCCGGCGGGGCGGCCCGTCCTCGCCGCCCCGGTATTTGCGGAGATTCGGCGCTGTCGGGGACTCTACGGGCGCAGGTCAGGCGGCCTGGGCGGCCTCGGGGGCCGCGAACCACGCGCCGCCGCCCAGCGCGCGGTCGAATGCCGACCACTGCGCGCCGTCGGGCAGCTCCTTCTCCAGGCGATCGAAGGAGCCCAGACGCCCGCCGAGGTTGTCGATCATGTGGACGAGCGTCGCCTCGCGAGTGCACGGCACCACGGGGCTGCCGTGCTCGAGCGTCCCGTGGTGGGCGAGGATGATGTGCAGCACGGCCTGCGCGAGCCCGGCGGGAAAGCCGTCGAGATCCTCGATCGCGCGGCGCACGCGGTAGTAGCCGAGCGGGATCTCGCCCTGGAGCTTGCCCGCGTCGGTCATGTCGATCTGGCGCTGGTCCGCCGTGTAGGCCTCGAGCTTGCCGATGTCGTGCAGCAGCGCACCGGTCACCGCGACGTCGCGGTCGATGCCCTGGAAGGTGGCGGAGATCGCGCTGACCGCCTGGGCGACGCCGAGGCAGTGCTCGAGCAGCCCGTGACGGTAGGCCTGGTGGTAGTACTTGGCCGCGGGGGCAACCTCGTAGAGCGCCCACACCGCAGAGCCTGGCCCCAGGAGCCCCTCCAGCAGCCGGCGCAGGTGCGGGTTCTGGACGGTCTCGATCAGCTCCCGCATGTCGGCCTCCATCTGGCGGGGCTCGCGCGGTGGGCCGTCGCACAGGTCCTCGAGGCGGTACTCGTGATCCGCGGCCGCGCGCAGCGCCTCGATCACGAGCTGGGCGCCGTAGCGCGGATGAACGCCGTAGCGCCCGCCCACGCGGACCGCGGCGCCGCATGACGCATCGCTCGCCAGCGTCGCGTCCGCGTCCCACATCACCGCCGGGAGCGTGCCCGTGCGGTCGGCCAGCACGAGGCGCAGGAACTCCGCTCCGTCGCGCTTGCGGCGCACCTCGCACTCGCGCACCAGGAGGACCGTGTCGATCGTCTGTCCATCCTGCAGCTCCTTCACGAACATGTGATCGACGATAGACACGGGCGCGGACGGGTTACGGTTGGCTCTCATGGGCTTTCAGTCGTCTCCGCGCCCCTGTGTCTGACATGTCGCAGACGGCGTTGATCACCGGTGGAACCGGCGGGCTGGGCGTCGCGGTGGTGGAGGAGTTCCTCGCCGCGGGCTGGCGCGTGACCGTCCCCTGGGTGGCCGAGAGCGAGCGCGAGCGCCTCACCGAACGCGAGCGACTGGAGCTCGTGCGCGCCGACCTCTTCGAGCCCGCCGAAGTCTCCGAGGCCGTGGCGCGCGCGGCCGGCGAGCCGGAGGCTCCGCTGCGCGCGGTGGTCAACCTCGTCGGCGGCTACGCGGCCGGCGCGCGCGTGCACGAGGCCCCGCTCGAGGACTTCGAGGACCAGTTCCGCCTCAACCTGCGGCCCGCCTATCTCGTCGTCCAGGCTGCGCTGCCCCACCTGATCGAAGCCGGGCATGGGGCCGTCGTGCTCGTCTCCAGCCGCGCGGCGCTCGAGCCCTTCGCCGGCGCCGCGGGCTACGTCGCCTCCAAGGCCGCGGTTCTCGCGTTCGCCAAGTCCCTCGCGGTCGAGTACCGCGACGACGGCGTGCGGGCCAACGCGATCGTGCCCAGCGTCATCGACACGCCGGCCAACCGCCGGTCGATGCCGGACGCCGACCACGACCGCTGGGTCGAGCCGGCCGAGATCGCGCGGGTGGTGCGCTTCCTGTGCTCGCCGGAGAGCGGACCGACCAGCGGCGCCACGATCCCGGTCTACGGGCGCGCGTAGGCGACTAGCCAGCGGGCGGGCCGCCGTAGAAGGCGATCGCGCGCTCGCCCAGCGCGCGCGTGTCTCGCGAGTTGCCGACCGCGTTGACCGCCACCGCGAGCCCCGGCACCAGCTTCCCCGCGACGCGCTTGGCCGCCGAGCGCCCGGCCATGCCCAGCAGCCGGCTCAGCAGCGCCTCGTCGCGCGACAGCCGGTTGCCGACGAAGGCCTGCGCCACCGAGGTGCCCACCCCGTCGAGCGCCGCGCGCGCGGCGAGCGGCTCGGGGTAGAGGCCCTGGAGGACCAGCAGCTCGGCCGGGCGCATGCGGTCCTGCGGGTCGAAGTCGTACGCGGCGGCGATGAAGAAGACCATCCGCGACTGGATCCAGGCCAGTCCCGCCAGGTCGGGGATGATCGTCAGGAAGCCGCCGACGCCCGTGGCCGCGCCGCCGATGCGCGCGAAGTGGACGTGGCGCTTGCGCGCCATCAGCGCCAGCTCGTCCGCGCCGTAGGCGTAGCGGTCGCGCTTCTCGGCCAGCCACTCTGCCGCAGCGGGCCCGTGCGAGCGCGCGGCTGCCAGCGCCAGGTGCTCGGGGGCGCGCGTGGGGTCGGTGCGCAGCCGCTGCCACAGCGCGTCGGGCAGGCGTGGGGCCTCGTCGTCGCGATCCGCCGCCACGGGCTGCTCCATATCCCCATCATCGCGCCCGGCGGGCCGGCGGAGCGTCGCGGGCGTCCGCGTGGCGCGATACACACCGGCCGGGATCCTCGTGCAGCCGCTGTTCGAGCACCGTCAACGCTTCGCCGGTCGCCAGACGCGGGTGCTCGAGCTCGAGGGCGACGGCCCCCCGGTCGTGCTGCTCCACGGCTATGCGGACAGCGCCGACACCTGGCGTCACACGCTGGACGCCCTGGGGCGCCGCGACCGCCGCGCGCTGGCGGTCGACCTGCCCGGGTTCGGGGCCGCCGAGGACATCGGCCCCGGGCCCGTCCTCCCGCAGATGGACGCCTTCGTCGACGCGTTGGTGCTTCACGCCGCCGCTGACGGCGACGAGGTGGTGCTGGCCGGCAACTCACTGGGCGGGACGCTGGCCCTGCGGGCCGGGCAGCGCTCGGACTCGCTGCCGCTGGCCGGCGTCGTCCCGGTCGCCCCGGCGGGCTTCGACATGGCCGCGTGGTTCGTGCTGCTCGAGCGCAACCCGCTGCTGCAGGCGCTGCTCGCCGTCCCCGCGCCGCTCCCGGAGGGCGTGGTGCGCGAGGCGGTGGGCCGGGTCTACGGAGTGCTGGCCTTCTCGCGCCCCGAGCGTGTCGATCGCCGCGTGATCGACGCCTTCACCGCGCACCATCGCGACCGCGCGACGATCCGGCGCTACTTCGCCACCGCGCGCCGGCTGCTGCCCGAGCTGTCGAGCCCCTTTGAACTCGAGCGGATCGGATGCCCGGTCATGCTCGTGTGGGGGGATCGCGACCGCCTCGTGTCGATCAGCGGCGCCGACCGCGTGCTCGCGGCGCTGCCGCAGACGCGGCTGGAGCGGCTCGAGGGGTGCGGCCACTGCCCGCAGATCGAAGAGCCCGAGCGCTTCGTCGAGCTGTTGGTGGAGTTCGCCGCGGTCGGACGCCGACTGCCAGACTGAGGGCTGACTGACGTCTGACGACTGACGCCCAAGGCTCGCCGACCATCGCCTTCCCACCTTCCCCCGAGACGCTCGCCTCCGCGGCGGCCAACGCCTACGACGTCTTCCTCGGCGGCGGCGTGGCCGACACGCGCCCGACGCCGTGCTCGATCATCGACGAGGGCCCGCAGCGAACGCTCTATCGCTACCGCCGGCCGAACGCGCGCCGCGCCCACGGCACGCCGGTCCTGCTGGTCCCTCCGCTCGCCGCGCCGCCGAGCTGCTTCGACCTGCGCCGCGACTGCTCGCTCGCAGGGCACCTCCTCTCGCGCGGCCATCCCACCTACCTGCTCGAGTACGGCGCGATCTCCTTCAGCGACCGCGACCTCGGGCTCGAGCACTGGGTCGAGAACGTTCTTCCTCAGGCGATCCGCCGTGTCTCCGAGGACGGGGGCGGCGGCCCGATCCAGCTCGTCGGGTGGTGCCTGGCGGAATCATGTCGCTGCTCTCCGTGGCCGCGCACGATCTGCCCGTCGTGTCGGTCGCCGCGATCGCCTCGCCGTTCGACTTCTCGCGCGTGCGGCTGGTCGCGCCGATCCGGCCGATCGCCCAGCTCACCGGCGGGCGGCTGATCACCGCCGTCTACCGCGCGATGGGCGGCGCTCCCGCGCCGGTGGTCCGCGCCGGCTACCAGCTCGCGGCGCTGGACAAGTACCTGCTCAAGCCGCTCGCGCTCGCGCGCAACATGCACGACCGCGACTTCCTCGCCCAGATCGAAGCCGTCGATCGCTTCACCAACAACATGCTCGCCTACCCCGGTCGCACCTTCGGCCAGCTCTACCACCGCTTCTTCATCGTCAACGAGCTGGCTGGCGGGAGGTTCGCGCTGTCGGGCGGCGAGCAGGGCGAGCCTCGCCTGGTCGACCTGGCCGAGGTGGACGTCCCGGTGCTGGTGGTGGCGGGCGAGGACGACGGCATCGCGCCCAGGGCGGCGGTGCACCACGTCGCCGGGCTGCTGACCGGCTCCCCGTCGGTTCGCGTCGAGACCGCACCAGGCGGCCATCTCGGCGTGCTCGCCGGCCGCGGCGCCCGGCGCACCACGTGGCGCTATCTCGACGAGTTCCTCACCGAGGGCGACGCGCTGGCCGGCGCCGCCCCGTCGGTAGCGGCCTGAGGACTGAGGACTGGCGACTACGCCAGCGACGCCCAGACGGTCTTCGTCTCCAGGTAGGCGTCAAGCCCGTCCGCGCCGTGCTCTCGCCCGATCCCCGATGCCTTGAAGCCGCCGAACGGCGCGCCCGGGTCCGATGGGCTCCACTGGTTCACGTACACCGACCCGGCCTTCAACCGCGCGGCGAGGCGGTGGGCGCTCGAGAGCGAGCGCGTCCACACGCCGGCCGCGAGGCCGTACTCGGTGTCGTTGGCACGGTTCGCCACCTCGTCGAGCGACTCGTAGGGCAGCGCCACCAGCACGGGACCGAAGATCTCCTCGCGCGCGACGGTGAGGTCGTCGGACGTGGCGGTGAACAGCGTCGGCTCAACGAACCATCCGCCGCCATTGCCGTTGCCCGTCCCGCCGCCGGTCACCAGCTCGGCGCCCTCCGCGCGACCCGCCTCGATGTAGCCGGTCACGCGCTCGTGCTGCTCGGCCGACACCACTGGACCCAGCTGCGTGCCCTTCTCCAGCCCGGGCCCCATCGACATCTTCTGCGCGCGCGCGGCCAGGCCGGAGACGACCTCGTCGAACTGCTCGCGGGGCACGAACAGGCGCGAACCGGCATTGCAGGCCTGGCCCGTGTTGAAGTAGATCGCCTGGAAGGAGCCCTTGATCGCCGCCTCGAGATCGGCGTCGGGCAGGATGATGTTCGGGGACTTGCCGCCCAGCTCGAGCGTGACCCGCTTGAGCGCGCGGCCGGCCTTGGCGCCGATCTCGCGGCCCACGGCGGTCGAGCCGGTGAAGGCGATCTTGTCCACGCCCGGATGGTCGACCAGCGCGGCGCCGGTCTCGCCGTCGCCCGTGACCACGTTGAGCGCGCCCTCGGGGATGCCGGCCTCGAGCGCCAGCTCCCCGAGCCGCAGCGCCGTCAGCGGAGTCTGCTCGGCCGGCTTGAGCACGACCGTGCACCCGGCCGCCAGCGCCGGGGCGATCTTCCAGCAGGCCATCAGGAGCGGGTAGTTCCACGGGATGATCTGACCGCAGACGCCGACCGGCTCGCGGCGCGTGTAGCAGAGCATGTCGGCCTGGCGCACCGGGATCACCTCGCCCGTGATCTTGGTCGGCCAGCCCGAGAAGTAGCGCAGGTGGTCGATCGAGGAGGCGACGTCCACGACCCTGGCCATCGTCACCGGCTTGCCGTTGTCGAGGGACTCGAGCTGGGCGAGCTCGTCGGCGCGGGACTCCACGAGGTCGGCCAGGCGCGCGATCGCGAGCGCGCGATCCGCCGCCGGGACCGTGCTCCACGGCCCCTCCTCGAGCGCGCGGCGCGCCGCGATCACGGCGCGGTCGACGTCCTCGGGCCCGGCCTGGGGCACCGAGACGATCGCCTGCCCGGTGGCCGGGTCGAACGTCTCGAAGGTGCGGCCGTCGGCTGCCGCGAGGGTCTCGCCCGCGATCAGCAGGCCCTGCTCGCGCTCGAGGAAGGAGCGCACGGCGTCGGAGAGCTCGTAGGGGAGGGCGGCGGTGGTCATCGGCGGCTCCAGGGCATCGGGGGGTCGTTCGAAGGCTACGGCGTGAGCACGATCTTCAGCGCCTCTCGCCGGTCGTAGACGGCGTAGGCCTCGGGGGCCTCCTCGAGCTTCATGTGGTGGGTGACCAGCGGCTCGGGGTCGAGCTCCCCGGCGGCGATCAGGGCGAGGACATCGTCGACATGGGCGATCACGTTGGCCAGGCCGCTGCGCATCGTCAGCGCCTTGTTCCACAGCAGCCCCATGTGCACCTCGCAGCGCTGGGAGTGGACCCCCACGCACGACACCGTCCCGACCCGGCGGGCGAGGCGGATGGCGAGGTCGAGCGCGTCGGGATGGCCGACCGCCTCGACTGCCACGTCCACCCCGCGCCCCTCCGTCGCGGCCTTGACCGCGGCGCGCGGGTCCTCGTCGACCAGGTGGACGGGCGTCGCGCCGAAGGACCGCGCCATCTCGAGGCGCTCCGCAACGGAGTCGATCGCCACGATCGTCTGCGCTCCGGCGTGCCGCGCCGCCTGGACTGCGCACAGGCCGACGGGACCGAGGCCCAGGACGGCGGCCGTCCCGCCGCGCTCCAGGCCCGCGGAGCGGATCGCATGGATCCCGGTGTTCATCACGTCCCCGGCGAACAGGGCAGCGTCGTCGGACAGGCCCTCGGGCGCCCGGCGCAGGGTCAGGTCGGCGCGCGGGACGAGGACCTGCTCGGCCTGGGCGCCCTGGAGGTTCCCCGAGATCTCGCCGTGACCGAAGATCCGCTGGCGCTCGCAATGGTGGAACTCGCGCCGGGCGCAGAAGAAGCAGTCGCCGCAGGCGGTGAGGAAGCAGCCCACGACGCGGTCGCCGGTCTTCACCTCGCTGACGTCGTCGCCTGCCTGGGTGACGGTCCCGACGAACTCATGCCCGATCGTGAAGCCGGGCTCCACGGGGTGGCGGCCATGGAAGATGTGCAGGTCCGAGCCGCACACGCCGGTCGCCTCGACGCGCACGACCGCCTCGTCCGGGTGCTCGACCTGCGGATCGGGCTTCTCCTCGACGCGGACCTCGCCCGGCGCCTGGAAGGTGACCGCCAGCATCGGCCAGAGCCTACTCGTGCCGGTAGGCTCGCCACGACCTCAACCGGGAGGAACGCGCATGTCGCCCGACGTCTCCAAGGCCGTACTGATCACCGGCTGCTCCTCGGGCATCGGCCGGGCCAGCGCCGAGCACCTCGCCGGCGCCGGCTGGACGGTCTATGCCACGGCCCGCCGGCTCGACTCGATCGCCGACCTCGAGCGCAGCGGCTGCCGCTTGCTGGCGCTCGACGTCACCGACGAGGAGTCGATGCGGGCCGCCGTCGCGGCCGTGGAGGAGGCCGAGGGCGCCGTGGGCGTCCTCGTCAACAACGCCGGCTACTCGCAGTCCGGCGCCGTCGAGGACGTGCCGCTCGACCAGGTCCGCCGCCAGTTCGAGACCAACGTCTTCGGCCTCGCGCGCATGTGCCAGCTCGTGCTGCCGGGCATGCGCCGCCAGGGATGGGGGCGGATCGTGAATATCTCCTCGATGGGCGGGAAGTTCACCTTCCCCGGCGGCGGCTACTACCACGCGACCAAGCACGCGGTGGAGGCGCTTTCGGATGCGCTGCGCTTCGAGGTGCGCGGCTTCGGCGTCGACGTCGCGATCATCGAGCCCGGCCTCATCCGGACCTCCTTCGGCGAGGCGGCGGTGGGCTCCATCAACGAGGCGGTCACGCCTGAAGGGCCCTACTCCGACTTCAACGCCGCGGTGGCCAAGTCGACCAAGGAGGTCTACGAGGACGGGCCCCTGGCCAAGTTCGGCGGGGCGCCCGAGACGGTGGCGCGCGCGGTCGAGCGGGCGATCTCCAGCCGGCGCCCGAAGATCCGCTACAAGGTCACGCCGTCGGCGCGGATGATCCTCACCACGCGCCGGCTCCTCGGTGACCGCGGCTGGGACCTGTTCCTGCGCTCGCAGTTCCCCCAGCCCAAGCCCTAGCGACGTCCGCCGCGGGCGCGCTCGCCCGGCCGGCCGGCCTCTGAGCGTTTTGCTCCGGGCGGGAGGCCGAGGGGGAGCGTCCAGCGCGCCGATAGCCGCTGCTACCAGCTCCTGATAGCGCCTGCTATCAGCTTGATCGCGCACCCCCCGGCGGGGCATCGAAGTGTGACTTTTCGGCCACGGGCTGTGACGCCGCGGCGAGCTTCTTGCCGGGGTTCAGCAATCCCTTCGGGTCAAATGCGCGCTTGATCTCGGCGTGCAGCGAGCGCGCTCGCGGCGTGAACTGAGACGCCAGCGCGCCGCGCTTCACCGAGCCGACGCCGTGCTCGCCCGAGATCGAACCGCCCAGGCGCGTCGCGAGCTCGAAGAGCTCACCGGTCGCGCGCTCGGCTCGCTCGAGGTCGGCTTGCGCCTCGGGTGCGACCAGGAATGTCGAGTGGAGGTTGCCGTCGCCCGCGTGGCCCCAGCTGCACGCGTCAAGGCCGTGACGGCGGCCGATCGCGACTGTCTCTTCGATCGCCTCCGCGAGCCGATCAACAGGCACGACGATGTCCTCGCTGACCTTGCCCCCGCGCTGGGCGGCTACCGCGAGCGAGACACCGTCGCGCCAGCGCCACAGCGCCTCCACGTCGGAGCGCTCGACCGGTGCGTGCATGGCGATCGTCCCCTCGCCCAGGACCTCGAGGAGGTCGTCGCACAGGCGCCGGGCCTCGGCCGCGGACCCGTCGGCCTCCGCGATGACCGCGAACGACGCGCCGCGCGGGACATCGGCCGGGAACGACGTCCCGGCGGCCGCAAGCGAACCGGCGTCGAGGTACTCCAGCGCCGCCACGGACAGGCCCGTGCCCAGGACGTGCTCGATCGCCCGGCAGCCGGCCGTGGTGTCGGCGTGGAACGCCGCGACCGGCAGCGTCGCCTCGGGCGCCGGCAGGAGCCTGAGCCACGCCGACGTGATCACGCCGAGCGTCCCCTCCGAGCCGATCAGCAGGCTCTTCAGGTCATACCCCGCCACGTCCTTGCGGATCGCGCCGCCGACCGTCACGACCTCGCCCGGCGGCACCACGGCCTCGAGGCCCGTGACCCAGGCGCCCGTCACGCCGTACTTGAACGCGTGCGGGCCGCCCGCGTTGGTCGCGATGTTGCCGCCGATCTGGGACTGCTCGGCCGCGCCGGGGTCGGGCGGGAAGAACAGCCCGTTCTCGCGCGCGAGACGACGCACCGCCGCGGTCGGCAACCCCGCCTCGACGTGGATGCGCCAGAGCGGTGGATCGAACGCCCGAACCACGACCATCCGCTCGAGGCTCATCACGACGCCTCCGTCCATCGGCACCGCGCCCGCCGCAAAGCCCGTCCCGCCTCCGCGCGGGACGAGGGGGACCTCGTGCTCGTAGCACCAGGCCATCACGGCGGCGACCTCGGCGGTGGTCGCGGGGAGCGCCACCGCATCCGCACGGCCGCTGATCCCGCGGTGCTCGGTCGCGTCGTTCAGGTAGGGCGCGGGGCCACCACGGCCCCGTGCCCGAGCAGCTTTGCGAGTTGTGCCTGGATCCGGAGAGGCTGTCGGGCCTCGATAAACTGGGAAGGGAAGACTTGTCCTGCCGCCTTTAGACCTCAGAGCTTAGGGAGTTCGCAGTGGCCTCTCCTGACGGACCCGGCGCCGCGGTGAACGCGCAGGTTCCCGCTGAGAGCACGCTCGGTTCGGACGCGGCGGTGCGCCTACGGATAGCGTTTGAACGGTCACGGCATCCGATGCTGATCGCCGACGACCAGCGGCGCTGGGTGACCGGGAATGCCGCTGCCGGCGACCTGTTGGGGATCGCTCTGGAGGAGGTTTCCTGGCACACGATGGACGATTTCACGCCTCCGAGCGAGCATCGGAGGCTCGCGGAGCAGTGGAAGGCGTTCTTGGCCAGTGGCGCGGCCGAGGGGTGGTACCACCTGTGCGTTCCGGACCGCGGACCGGTGCCGGTCGAGTTCAGCGCGACGGCAAACGTGCTGCCCGGTCGTCACCTGTCGGTCTTCATCCCGCCCGACGAGGGCTCCGCCGAGCAGGAAGAGCGCGCCTTGGCTCGCGAGGCGGCGTGGACGCCGGTCGTCGCGGAGGGAAGCGGGCGGCTGCAGCTGACCGAGCGCGAGCGCGAGGTGATGACGCTGGTCGCCTCCGGGCTCCAGAGCGGCGATATCGCCGCACGCCTGTTCCTGTCTCCCGAGACCGTCAAGTCTCACGTTCAGCACGCGATGGGCAAGCTCGGCGCGCACACGCGCGCGCATGCCGTGGCGATCGCGTTGGTCACCGGCCAGATCACCTGCGAGATCTAGCGGCTCCACGTCGCGGTGCCGTCGGGCGACGACCTTAGTTCGTTCGGGGGATATCCGCACTGCCTCACACGTTCGGGGGATGTGCCCCCTCGGCAGGAGCCCCGATAGGAGTCCTAGCGCGGTTCGGTCAACACCGACCGCCCGCGCTTCCTAGAACCGTCACAGCAGCCCCTGGCCCGACCTGGCCGCAGGGGCGACCAGGAGGCAGCATGAAGCGCGCGCTAGACACCCAGGCTCAAGCAGCGACAAGGCACACCCCTTCGAAGTGGCTGGTGGTGCCCGTCGCGCTCGTGCTCGGGTTGGGCGCGATCGCCTCGCAGCCCCTCGTCGCGCAGGCACAGGAGGCCGACGAGTCCGTGACGAGCATCGAGTCCGCGCCGAGCGTCGAGTCCATGCCGAGCATCGAGCCCATGACGACCATCGAGTCCGCGCCGACCGTCGAGTCCGCGCCGACCACCGAGTCCGCGCCGACCACCGACTCCCAGCCCAGCGACAGCAGCTCCACACCTCCGACTCCCGCTCCGTCCGGCGCGCCCGACGTCGACCCCGACCCATCTCCCGCGCCTGACCCGGCTTCGGCGCCCAACTCCGACGCCCGCTCGACCGGCGAGACGGCGACAAACTGGGTCCCGACTCGCGGCGACACCTCGCAGGCAGCGCAGAGATACTGGACGCCCGCCTACCTCAAGTTCTTCAAGGCGAACGAAGGTCGCAGGGGCTTCCGGGCTCGAGAAGCGGCGCACGCCACGCGACGCTCGGCCAGCCTTGCGAGGCAAGCCGGCCCGGTCTCGGTGGCCACCAGGTCTCGGAGCGCAGCGCCAAAGGTCGCAGCCGCCCCGGCGAGCGGCACGGTAAGTCAGTGCAACAACACGGGCACCAACGGGGCTCAAACGATCACGTGCGAGGTCACGATCACCAACAACTTCACGTTCAACGCCGCGACGCCCGATCAGCCGATCGGTCTGGCGACGATCGTCACGAGCATCAGTTGCCCGGGCTGTCCCAACGGGATCACGACCACGACCTCGACGACCCCGGTCACGACGATCACGCAGTGCAACAGCTCCGGCCTCGGCCTCGCCAGCACGGTGACCTGCACCGTCACGGTCACCAACAACCTCACCGGCTACCCGATCGGCGTCGCGATCGACTCCACGGTCAAGCAATGCCAGGACCCTGGCGACGTGAGCACGCGGACCTGCGACGCCACTCCGCCGGGCAACGACCGCACCGGTACCGCCGGCCCCGGTGGCCAGAGCGTCACCCAGTGCAATAGCTCCGGCGGGCCGCGCGGCACGCTCACCTGCACCGTCACGGCGCCTCCCTCGCAGTCGACCGGGCTGCCAACCACGATTCGCCAGTGCAACGGCTCGGGCAAGAATGGCAAGAGCACGGTGACGTGCACGGCGACGATCACCAATAACTTCACCGACAGCATCCCCGGCGACGGCGACGGCGACGGCGACGGCGACGGCGATGGCGGTGACGGCGGCGGCGGTGGCACGGACGGCGGCGGCGACGTCACCGATAGCGGTGTCACGGCCGTCCCGGTCACGGCCGTCCCGGTCACGGCCGTCCCGGTCACGGGCGGTCCCGGCACGGGCGGCCCCGGCACGGGCGGCCCCGGCACGGGCGGCCCCGGCACGGGCGGCCCCGGCACGGGCGGCCCCGGCCTGGACGGTCCCGGCATCGGCGGCCCCGGCACCGACGGACCGGGCACGGGCACTCCCGGGACCGGCGTTCCCGGCCTCCCCGACGGCCCCAGCACCTCCACGTTCGTCGGCCAGACCCTTCCCTTCACCGGCCTGGACATCCGCATCCTCGGCCTTCTCGGCCTCGCCATGCTCCTGCTGGGGGCCGCGCTGAAGATGAAGGCGCGGCGGCAGACGACGAGCGTCGCTGCTCCGGCAGGGCGCTCGGCGGTCCGTAGCGTCTAGCGCCTACGGCAGGCTCGTGATCTTCCAGCCTTTGGTGAGGCCCTCTGGACTTCCGACACGGGCCAGCTCGTACGAGCCGGCGCTGTCCGCGAGACCATCGACCGTGACATGGTCGACGAGGGCTGTCGCCGTATCGCCGTCGACGCTGATGTACTTGATCGTCCCGCCGGTCGGCGGTTCATCTGCAAGTAGCTCTCTATCACCAGCTCGACCACAACTCGATCGGCGGGGGTCGTCGACGACTCCTCGGTCGAGGCGCTGGTCTTGACCGGCGCCTTGTCGTCGCCACCGCAGGCGGCGAGTGCGACCGCGACGGTGAGCGAGAGCACGAGCGCCGCAGCGATCTCTCGTTTAGGTGCAAACGCAATACTGTCGCGTCCTGCCGGTTCAGACGCGCGAGGGGCAGATGAAGGGGGCGCAAGACCGATGACCGATGCTCATGGGCTGCTGATCGAGCGCTTCTACCGCGCGTTCGACGAGGGTGACGGCGACACGATGGCCGGCTGCTATGCGCCCGACGTCCACTTCTCCGACCCGGTGTTTCCCGACCTCCGCGGGAGCAAGGCGGGGGCGATGTGGCAAATGCTCACCGACACCCCGGGGGACCTGCACGTCGAGCTGCTCGAGCACGAGGCGGACGAGGCGAGCGGATCCGCGCACTGGCGTGCCCGCTACACGTTCACCGAGACCGGCCGGCCGGTCGTCAACGACATCCACGCGAGGTTCAGGTTCGATCAAGGGCTGATCGCCGAGCACCGCGACGAGTTCAGCTTCCACCGCTGGGCGCGTCAGGCCCTCGGGCCGGTCGGGCTGCTGCTCGGCTGGACGCCGATCGTGCGCTCGGCGGTCAGGCGCAAGGCGGCCGCCCGCCTCGAGCAGTTCACGAGCACCGCGGGTGGCGACGCGGGGCGCTGAGCTTGCGCCGGCCGTGATCGACGACGCGGTCCGAGATCCTCACCGTGCCGCGATCTCGGCCGAGACGCCTCGGTGCCGCGCGTACATCTCGCGCGACCAGTCGAACATCCCGGACTGACCCAGCGCCTCGACGACCGGCGCGAGGAGCGGGTGCCTGCGCTGGGCCTGCGGATAGGGGAAGTGCTCGGGCGCGACCACGGGCGCGACGAGCGCCGCGAGGGTCAGGTCGGCCACTGTGAACCCGTCCCCGCCCAGGTACCCGCTGGGCCGTAGCTCGGCTTGGAAGCGCTCGCCCGCCGCGCGGACCTTCCCGAAGGCCTGCTCGACGCTGAGCGTGTCGATGCCGAAATCGGCGATCACGCGCCGCCTGATCAGCGGATAGGTCGCGCGTCCGACGAGCCGGCGAACCGCGGTCGCCTCGGGGACGAATGTGCGCCGCATCAGATCGCGATCTCCGAGTATGTGGTGAATGAGGAGCAGGCGCGTGTAGGGACCGAGCTCCTCGTCGAAGAAGTCCTCCAGCTCGAGCGCGCGCCTGTGTGCCCGCGGATCGTCCGGGTAGAGCGGCGGCTCGGGATAGCGCCGCTCGAGCGCCTCGATGATCTTCGTCGAGTCGCCGATCGCCTCGCCCTCGAGCTCGAGCACGGGAAACGTCGTGCCGCCCCAGAGCTTCCTGGCGATCGCGCTGTGGCGCCCCGGAAGCGCCGCGCGGCGCACATGGGGAACGCGCTTGTAGTCGAGCGCCCAGCGTGCCTTCTCGTTGTAGTGCGAGACCTTCAGGTGCCAGAGGACGGGCGCGCCGTGCGCCCGTGCACCCTCCACGTGGGGAGCTGTCGGGGAGCGTTCCACTGAGACAGGGCGACGCTACCAGCCTCGGTTCCCTAAGGCAACTTACAAGTTCCCTAGAGCGACTACAGTTGGGTCCGTGCAGCGGACCTCCTTCAGCGAGATGGCGTGCTCGCTGGCGCGGAGCCTCGACGTGGCGGGCGAGTGGTGGACGCCAATGATCGTGCGCGACGTCTGGATGGGCGTGCGCCGTTTCGACCAGATCCAGCACGACCTGGGTCTCTCCCGCAAGGTTCTGGCCGATCGCCTGGACACCCTGGTCCGGGAGGGCGTCGTCGAGCGCCGGCCCTACCAGGAGCGTCCCACCCGCTACGAGTACGTCCTGACCGACAAGGGTCGGGAGCTGATGGACGTCCTCCTCGCGCTGATCGCCTGGGGTGACCGCTGGACCGCGGAGGAGGCCGGTCCGCCGATGCTCCTCCGCCACAAGCGCTGCGGCGAGTTGACGCACGCGGAGGTGACCTGCTCGTGCTGCGGAGAGCCACTGCACGCCCGCGAGGTGCGCCTGGAGCCCGGCCCGGGCGCCCGCGTGGGCCGCGGCACGCGCCGGCTCGAGCAGCTTTGGGAGTCGGCGCGCGAAAGCTGAGCACCGCGTCCCGACCATGACCACGACCTTCACACCTTCGCGGGAGCTCTTCCCCTTTCAGTCGCGCTGGCTGCAGACTGCAACCGCGCGGCTCCACTACGTCGACGAGGGCGCGGGCCAGCCGATCCTGATGCTGCACGGCAACCCGACCTGGAGCTTCCTCTACCGCCATGTGATCCTGGGGCTCGGCAGCCGGTTCCGTTGCATCGCGGTCGACTACCCCGGCTTCGGCCTATCGGAGCGGCCGTCGGGATACGGATACACGCCGGCCGAGCACGCGGCGGTGGTGGGCGAGCTCGTGCACGAGCTCGACCTCCGCGACCTGATCGTGATGGGCCACGACTGGGGCGGCCCGATCGGTCTTTCGCTCGCCACCGCGGATCCCGAGCGGATCTCCGGGCTGGTGCTCGGGAACACCTGGTTTTGGCCATCCGACCGTCGCGCGCGCGTGTTCGGGCGGGTGATGTCGAGCCGTCCCATGCAACGCGCGATCCTGAACCGCAACCTGTTCGTGGAACGGTTGCTGCCGGCAGGCATCAACCGCGACCTCTCGGTCGCGGAGATGGAGCACTACCGCGCCGTGCAGCCGACACCCGCCGCTCGCGTCGGCATCGCGCAGCTGCCGCGCCAGCTCCTCGCCGCGAAGCCGTTCCTCGCCGAGCTCGCGGAATCGGTGCCGCGTGAGCTGGGAGCGAAGCGGGTGCTGGTCACGTTCCCGATGCGCGACTTCGCGTTCCCGGCAAAGCTCGCCCTGCCACGGATGCGAGCGGCGTTCGGCGACCTGGACGTGGTCGAGATCCCCAACGCAAAGCACTTCTTCCTCGAGGACGCTTCCGCGGAGGTCGCCGCCGCGATCGTCCGGCGGTTCGGGTGAGCCGGGCCACGAGGCGGATGGCGAGACCCGGATTCGAACCGGGGACACCACGATTTTCAGTCGTGTGCTCTACCAACTGAGCTATCTCGCCGCAGCCGCGAAGGCTAGCGAGGCGCCGGCGAGTCAGGACGTCGCTCGCCGAGGAGCCCTCAGGAGTAGCGGTCCCAGCGCAGGAGGTCGGGCAGCGGGTCGATCGGGCGCCCGCCGCCGAACCAGCGGCCGCTCCAGATCTCGAAGTGCAGGTGCGCGCCCGAGGAGCGCCCCGTCGACCCGACGTCGCCGATCCGCTGGCCCGCCACCACCCGGGACCCGTTCTCGACGAGCACGGAGCCGGTGCGCATGTGCATGAAGACGTAGGAGCGGTTGTCGGTCGCGCCGGCGATGACCACGTAGTTGCCGGCGCCGGCGGCCTGGAAGCCGCGCGCGATCACCGTGCCGGTGCGGACCGAGACGAGCGGCGTGCCTTCCGCCGCGGAGATGTCCTGGCCCTGGTGGATGCGGCCCGGGCGCTGCGCTCCGAAGCGACCGTCCGCGCCGGGGTAGCTGTGGGGGCCGGCGACCGGGAAGCGCCCGTCGCGCACGGGCCCCGGCGTCGGGGCGGGTGGC